>ERZ1036455.23-NODE-23-length-130675-cov-20.908100_pt1 | contig 130675 bp, 104 predicted proteins | sample MGYA00514228_ERZ1036455 | MGnify/ENA primary metagenome ERZ1036455 (study PRJEB33795, sample SAMN09464920) | human gut metagenome | host: Homo sapiens | place: USA: Stanford, California | collected 2016-07 | study: EMG produced TPA metagenomics assembly of the... | reverse complement strand
TGAATGTTGTAGCTTTGATGGGCCGCCTTGTAGCGGACCCCGAACTGCGCCACACCCCGAACGGCGTTGCGACATGCACGTTCCGTATCGCGGTGGACCGCAGCTTTGTGCGTGCCGGTGAAGAGCGCAAAGCAGACTTTATCGACATCGTGGTCTGGCGCCAGACTGCGGAATTTGTTTGCAAGTATTTCCACAAAGGCAACCTCATCGCCGTGGACGGTTCCATCCAGACGCGCACGTATGAGGACAAAACCGGCAACAAGCGCTATGCGTTTGAGGTCGTTGCGAACAACGTCCACTTTACCGGCGAAAAGAGCGGCAGCACCGGCGGCCAGGGCGGCTACGGCGCGCCCGCGCCCATGCAGGCTCCCGCCGCGCGTCCCGCGCCCGCAGAGCCCGTCAGCTATGCGGCCGGCAGCGCCGACGATTTCGCCGTGATCGACGACAACGAAGATCTACCGTTTTAAGGAGGCGGACGTGCCCGGCGCGCCCCTTCCGCTACTTTGAGACAAGGAGGAAAACACCATGCCTTTCGACAGAGACCGTCAGGATAGCCGTGGTGGCCGCCCCCGTGGACGCCGCAAGAAGGTTTGCAGCTTCTGCGTGGACCGTATCGACCACATTGACTATAAAGACATCCCCCGCCTGCGCAAGTACATTTCCGAGCGCGCGAAGATCATTCCCCGCCGCGTTACCGGTACCTGCGCTTTCCATCAGCGTGAGCTGACCGTCGCCATCAAGCGTGCGCGCCATGTTGCGCTGCTGCCCTACGTGAGCGACTGATTTTACCGGCATACAAAGGGCCGCACGGTTAACACCGTGCGGCCCTTTTTTGTTTTGCACGAAAACACAGGCGTTTTGCCGCCCGAGCGGCTGATGTTCATTCTTCGGTAAACAGGTCCTGCACTTCGCAGTCCAGCGCTTTCATCAGACGCTCCAGCGTGTCGATACGCACAGATTTGCTGGCGTTGTCGCAGATTTTGTTCACGGTCGCATAGTCCGTTCCCATCTGTTTTACAAGCCAGTATCTTGTTTTCCCTTCCCGGTCTAAAAGCGACTGAACATTGAATTGCAGCACTTTGTTCTCCTATCCATAATCCGACATGCTTTGTTCTTATTTTTTATGATAAGTCAAAATCCACACGTCGAATAGTTGCTTTTGCCATAGTCTATTTTCCAATAGTATATTATAATCCTCACTGTTCACGGCCGGCTGTTTTTATCAGGATAAATTTAATCAAATTATCGGATGGTGTTTTATCATGAGCCTTTGGAAAGACCGCCGCGTGGATTCTTTGCATCGCGTGGTGCTGCCCCGGGAAGCGTTCAGTTTGCTGGGCTGGACGTCGGACGAAATGCTGGAGGCGGAAGCCTTGCCCGCGCAGGATGCTCTGCTGCTGCGCGCCCAAAACCATCCGCGCCCGCAGTGCTGTGCGTGCGGCGGCGCACAGGACCTTGTTTCCCTGGGCGGCAGGCGCTGGCTGTGCGGGGCCTGCCTTGCCGCCGCGAACGCCGCAAGCAAAGCCTGATCTTCTCAACCCGCCGCAGCAAAAAGCGCCCCGCCTGTATTAGGCGTGTTGGCGCAAGAAAACATCGTCCTTGAAGCGGGAATTTCCGCGCATAGCTTCGTCAAATCGCCTTGACAACCACAAAGGGTGCCTGCGGCAATTTTCCTTGCTCTGCATCGAAAATTCCCGTTTCAAGGGTGCTGCGCAGTTTTGGCCCGGCGGTTTTGGATGTACAGTGCGCGAAAAAAGCCTGGCAATCCTTTGTGGATTGCCAGGCTTTTTGAGTACGCTGTGCGCCAAAATCGTCAGCCCAAAACCGATGTTTTCTTGCGTCAACGCGCCTTTGGCGGGACGCTTTTTTATTGTGTCGTATCGCTTTACTGCATCGCCTTTTCCGCAAAGGTATTGTTTACGATCACGTCGTGCGGCGCTGTTTTCTCCAGTTCGCCTGCGGCTGTCATCACCGTTTGCAGCAAATCGAAGCTCTCCTGCGTGAGCACCGGGTCCGTGCTGTACGCGCCGATGTCCTTGTAGCGCTGGACAGCGCTGGTCAGCAGGGCAATATCGGTGTCCGGGAAGCTGTCTTTGACCACTTCCGCGATTTCGGCGGCGGAATGCTCCGCCACCCATTTCTGGCCCTTGTACACAGCATTGGTAAAGCGCTGGATCATATCCGCGTTTTTTTCGATAAAGCTCTTTTTGGCAAAATACGCGGTGTAGGGCATCTCTCCCGCTTCCTCGCCCACAGCCGCCACGATGTAGCCCTTGCCCTCGGCTTCCACGGAGGACGCCGTCGGCTCGAACATCGTCACATAGTCGCCTGTGCCGCCCAAAAACGCACCCGTCATGTTGTCGAACTGGATGCTGTTGTCCAGCAGCAGATCGGACGCCGGGTCCATGCCGTTTTTGCGGATGGCATACTCAAACGCCATATACGGCACGCCGCCCTTGCGGCCCGGCAGGATGTGCTTGCCCGCCAGCTTATCCCAGGTAAAGCTGTCGTCCTTTTCGCGCCCCACCAAAAAGCTGCCGTCGCATTTCGTTACCTGCGCAAACACCTCGGTGTAGTCCTCTTTGCCCTCGTTGTATACATAGATGCTGGCCTCCGGCCCCGCAAAGCCGATGTCCACGTTGCCGGAAAGCACCGCGCTCATCACTTTGTCCGCGCCGCCGCCGTTGGAAAGCTCCACGTCCAGCCCCTCGTCCGCGAAGAAGCCCTTTGCCAGCGCCACATACTGCGGCGCATAGAAAATGGAATGCGTCACCTCGCACACCGTCACCTTTTGCATTTCCTTTGTCTTGCCGCTGCAGCCCGCCAGAGCCGTCAGCGCCAGACACACACACAGGAGAAGCGCCAAACCTTTTTTCATTTATTACCACCCTTTCTTTATCGGTAAGCCCGGCGCTTTTCGCCGCGCTTATTCCCCCTGTTCCGCCCGCCGTCAGCCCCCGAACCAACGGCTCACGAATTTTTGCAGCAGCACCACGCTCTGGTACATCAGCGCCGCCATCACGGACAAAATGAGCACGCTGGACATCACGAGGTCCAGTTGAAACACCTGCCCGCCGTATACGATCAGATACCCCAGCCCGGCCTTGCTGACGAGGAACTCGCCCGCAATAACGCCCACCAGTGATAACCCGATGTTGATTTTCAATGAATTAAACAATGTGTTGATATTGGACGGAAATACGATCTTGGTGAATACCTGGCGCTTTGTGGCGCCGAAGGTGCGCGCCATTTTAATGCTTTCCGGGTTGGTGGCACGGAAGCCCGCCAGCATCTCCAGCACCGTGACGATGAGGGAAATGGCCAGCGCCATGAAAATGATGGCCTCGGTGCCCGCGCCTACGACGATGATGATAACAGGCCCCAGCGCGATCTTGGGCAGGCTGTTGAGCACTACCAGATAAGGCTCCGCCACGCGGGACACAAAGCCGGACCACCACAGCACGACGGCGATGGCCACGCCCAGCAGCACGCCCAGCACAAAGCCCGTCAGCGTTTCATACAGCGTCACGCCCACATGCATCATCAAATGGTTCTGGGACATGTTGCGCAGCGTTTCCAGGATGCGCGATGGCTGGCTGAGGATAAAGCTGTCGATCCACCCCAGCCGGGCGGATATCTCCCATTGGGCAAAAAAGAACACAAGAAAGCCGATCTGGCACGCGTGCACCAGATGGGTGCGCCGCCTTTTGCGGCGCAGATACAGCGTGCGCTCGCGCGAGACGGCGGGCGGGTTCGTCGGTCTAGCTTTTTTCATCGGTACTCAGCTCTTTCCATATATGGTCGAAGTAAGGGCCGAACTGCCGGTTGGCCCGGCACGAGAGCGGCGAGCGCCCCGGCCCGAAGTCCACGGACAGGATCTCCTTTACCTGCGCGGGCCGCGCGGAAAGGACGAGTATCTTATCCCCCATGCTGATGCTCTCCGGGATATCATGCGTGACCATCAGCGTGGTAACCTGCTCCCGCTTCAAAATGCGGTATACATCGTCGGTGACGTTCAGGCGCGTCTGATAATCCAGCGCCGAAAACGCCTCGTCCAGCAGCAGGATATCCGGCCCTGTGGCCAGTGTGCGGATGAGCGCCACGCGCTGGCGCATGCCGCCGGAAAGCTGGCGCGGGTATTTGTGGCGGAATTCATACAGGCCGTAGGTTTTGAGCAGCTCCCGGGCGCGGGCCACGTTCTGCGGCGTTTTGGCGCCTCGGATCTCCAGCCCGAACAGCACATTGCTTAAAATGGTGCGCCACTCCAGCAAATTGTCGCGCTGCAGCATATAGCCGATGTGCCTTGAAATGCCTGTGACTACCTCTCCGTCCACATAGACCCGCCCGGAAGTGGGCGGCAGCAGCCCGGCAATGATGGAAAGCAGCGTGCTTTTTCCGCAGCCGGACGGCCCCACGATGCTCATAAACTCCCCCTTCTGTACAGTGAAGCTGATGTGCTCGAAGGCTGTGACTTCCCCGTTTTCGGCCTGGTATTTGTGGCCGACGTCCTCTACGCGCAAAATCTCCATGGCGCACTCCCCCTCTCCCGCCGCGTCGGCGCGCCCCGCCGCGGCATGCCGGCTGTAACGGCGCGCCGGACACCCGGCGCCGCATACCGTCTGTTCAGCCGTGATAGTACAGTACATGCAGAACAGCCGCGTTTTGATACTCAGCGCAGCGCACGGTTCTTTCTTTGCGCGCCCTGAAACGGGTCCGGGCTGTTTTTTTGCCGGGAAGAGGCCTTGGAAATAAAATTTTGTACAACAAAAACAGCCGCGGCGAGTCTCCCCGCCGCGGCTGCTTTTGTCCGCATTGATTTTATTGTAACGGCAGCGCGGCTTCCCGGCCGCGTTACGCCCAGCCCCGGGCGCGCTCCACGGCCTTGTGCCAGCCGTCCACCAGCTCCCGCGCACGGGCCGCTTCCATCTGCGGCTCGTACAGCTTGTCCAGCGTCCACTGGCCCTTGATGTCGTTCAGGTCGCGCCAGACGCCTGTGGCCAGGCCCGCCAGATATGCCGCGCCCAGAGCCGTGGTCTCGCGGATCATCGGACGGCGTACCGTCACGCCCGCAATGTCGGCCTGGAACTGCATCAGCAGGTTATTTGCCGAAGCGCCGCCGTCCACCTTCAGTTCTTTGAACTGCACGCCGCTGTCCGCCTGCATGGCTTTCAGCACATCCAGCGTCTGGTAGGCGATGCCCTCCAGCGCCGCGCGGATGATATGGTTGCGCCCGGCGCCCCGCGTCAGCCCCAGGATGGCGCCCCGGGCGTACATATCCCAGTACGGCGCGCCCAGCCCGGTGAACGCGGGCACCACATACACGCCCGCGCTGTCCTTCACTTTGTTTGCGAAATACTCGCTGTCGGCGCTCTCGTTGATGAGCTTCAGCTCGTCCCGCAGCCATTGGATGACCGCCCCGCCCACGAACACACTGCCCTCCAGCGCATAGGTCGCCTTCCCGTTCAGGCCGACAGCCACGGTGGTGAGCAGGCCGTTTTTGCTCTCCACAGGTGTGTCCCCTGTGTTCATCAGCATAAAGCAGCCCGTGCCGTATGTATTTTTCACATCGCCCCGCGCAAAGCATGTCTGGCCGAACAGGGCGGCCTGCTGGTCGCCCGCCGCGCCCGCGATGGGTATTTCGGCCCCGCCGATGCGCGCCGCACCGTACACCATGCTGGAATCGCAAACTTTGGGCAGCATGCACATGGGAATGTCGAGCAGCGCACAGATATCCTTGTCCCATTCCAGCGTATGGATGTTGAACAGCATCGTGCGCGAGGCGTTGGTGACGTCCGTCACATGGGCTGCGCCGCCCGTCAGCTTCCAGATGAGCCAGGTGTCCACGGTGCCGAATAAAAGTTCGCCCCGCTCGGCCCGCTCACGTGCGCCCTCCACATTGTCCAGGATCCACTTGATTTTTGTCGCGCTGAAATATGCGTCGATGAGCAGGCCTGTTTTGGCCCTGATCTCGTCCGCATAGCCCCGCTCCACAAGATTCGTGCAGAAATCGGACGTGCGGCGGCACTGCCACACGATGGCATTGTACACCGGACGGCCGGTGTTTTTGTCCCAGACGATGGTCGTCTCGCGCTGGTTGGTGATGCCGATGGCCGAGATCTCGCCCGCCTCCATGCCGCTGCGGGCCAGCACCTCCACCAGCACGCCGTACTGGGAGGCATAGATCTCCAGCGGGTCGTGCTCCACCCAGCCCGCTTTGGGATAATGCTGTGTAAATTCCTTCTGTGCCATGTTGACGATGTTCTGGTGCTCGTCAAAAATAATGGCGCGGCTGGACGTCGTGCCCTGGTCGAGGGCCATGACGTATTTGCTCATGCGGTACGCCCCCTTCCGGCGGGCTCAAAGCGCCGCCGTCACCGAAATTTTAATTTTGTATTCCGGCACGGCCAGCTGGCCGCCCGTGACGCTGCGCGCCGGTTCATAGCCGTCCACGACCCAGGCGTCCCACACGGCGTTGAACGCGCCGTAATCGGCCATGTCCGCCAGCGTGATGGCAGCTGTGAGCACCCGCGTTTTGTCAATGCCGTTGCGCGCCAGAATGTTGTCGATGATGTGGATGACGTCCTGCGTCTGGCCCGTGATATCGGCGTCCAGGTCTGTGGTGGTGATACCGCTGGTGTACAGGATGCCGTTATGCGACACGCTCTGCGCGCGGCGGCCGTTTGCCCCGTTGCGTTTGATCTCCATAGTTTTACCCTCCCGTTTGTATTTCGCGCCGCGCGCAGAACGCGCGCGGCGGCAAAAATCCTTTTCATTTTCGTGCCAATCTGCTATAATCTAAAGTATGAACAGCCTTTTTTCACGCCTGCCGGGTCATACTATGCAGGTGTTTCTTTTATCTTAACATTTTCTGCGAGGAATTTCCATATGAAAAAATGCGCTGCCGGGCTTGCAGCCCTGTTTCTTATCGTTATTTTTCTTTCGCCGCGCGCCTTTGCCGCCGGGTACGAGCTGCCCGAAGGTACGTCCATCACGGCGCAGTCGGCTTATTTCGTCAACCTGGACACGGGCATCGTGGTATTTGAACAAAACGCGGACGAGCAGCGAAGCGTGGCCAGCCTGACCAAATTGATGACCGCGCTGCTGCTGATGGAAAATGTGAGCGACCTGGAAAACACCAAAATCACCGCCGAACGAAGCCTGTATGTCCCTCCCATCACCAACCCGGATTCATCCACGGCCGACATTTGGCCGGGTGAGACCGTGAGCGCGCTGAACATGCTGTACGCGATGATGCTGCCAAGCGCCAACGAGGCCGCCGAGGCCGTGGGGTATTACCTGGGCAACGGCAACCTGAACAACTTTTACGCGCTGATGAACGCCCGCGCGGCCGCGCTGGGCTGCACCAACACCAATTTCACCAGCACCAACGGGCTTGTGGAGATGGACGCGGGCAACTACTCCTCCGCCCATGATCTTGCGCTTATCGCCCAGGAATGCTGGAAGCACGAGATTTTCCGCACCGTTGTGGGTACGGCGACCTACCAGATGCCCGCTGCGGAAAGCCACAGCGAGCCGTACACCATTCTCAGTTCGGACGCTATGATCAAGCCTTCCTCTGCTGTATACCGTTCCTACATCAAGGGCATCAAAACGGGGTCCACGCAGGCCGCAGGCCGCAACTTTGTCTCCGCCGCCGTCAACGACAAAGGCGAGACATACATCGGTGTGGTGCTGGGCGCGCCGTGGGACGCGGCCGAGGACGGCTATGCTTATTCGTTTCATGACACCGCCACCATCTACGACTGGCTGTTCGCCAATTACTCCATCAAGCCTTCCATCGACACCGGTTCGCCCGTGACGGAGGTCAAGGTGAATTATTCCTCTGAAGCGGACACGCTGATGCTCTACCCCGCCGGCGACCTTAAGACCGTGCTTCCCAACGACAGCGACGAGCTGCTGGAAAAAACCTTCGATGTGCCCGAAAGCGTGGACGCTCCCATTGCCATGGGAGACAAGGTCGGCACCGTGACGCTGACGCTGAACGGCGCGCTGGTCGGCACCGTGGATCTCATTGCAGGGCAGGACGTGGCCCGGAACGTTTTTTTGTATGCGGTGTCACGCGTGCAGGCATTCTTCGGCGGGCTTTATTTCCGTGTGGTATGTATCCTGACGGCCATCTTTCTTGTGGGATACGGCCTGCTGACGTTCTGGATGTACAACCGGCAGAAGCGGCAGCGCGTCCGCCGCGCGGGCGGCCCGGGCAATGCGCCCCGCGCTCCGCGGCCCGGCCAGCCTCCCTCAGCCGGGCGCGGCGTTCCGCCTCCTGCGGGAAAGCCCTCCGCCTCCCGTCCCCCCAGCTCCGGGCCGGACGAGCTTGACCTCGGCTTCCTCGAAGACGATTTCACCTTCGGCCCGCCGGGCGAGGACTGACGCCCCTTTTTGTTTTTGAAATAAATGCAGCAAATACAATAAAGAAAGCCGGAATCTGTGATGACAAATATCAACGACGCACGCAACCTGACGCTTCTGATGGATTTCTACGAGCTGACCATGGCGGCCGGCTATTTCGAAGAAGGCTACACCGACAAGGTGGGCGTGTTCGACATGTTCTTCCGCAAGATACCCGACGGCGGCGGCTTTGCCATTGCCGCGGGCCTGGAGCAGTTCTGTGAGGTAGTGGATAACCTTCATTTCAGCGAAGAGGACATCGAATACCTGCGGGGCAAGGGCTGCTTCTCCGAGCAGTTCCTCGACTATCTGCGCCGCTTTGAATTCCACTGCAATATCTGGGCTGTGGCCGAGGGCACGCCCATTTTCCCCCACGAGCCCATCGTCATCGTGGAGGGCCCGGCCATCGAGGCCCAACTCATCGAGACGCTGCTTCTGGTCACCTTCAACCATCAAAGCCTGATCGCCACCAAGACGAACCGCATTGTCCGTGCGGCGCAGGGCCGCCCGGTGATGGAGTTCGGCTCCCGGCGGGCACAGGGGTACGACGCCGCCGTGCTGGGCGCGCGCGCAGCGTACATCGGCGGCGTGGTAGGCACCGCCTGCGTCATGGCGGACAGGCAGTTCGGCATTCCCGCGCTGGGTACCATGGCCCATAGCTGGGTGCAGATGTTCCCCAGCGAATACGAGGCCTTCAAGCGGTACGCCGAGCTTTACCCCGACAACTGCACGCTGCTGGTGGATACTTACAGCGTGGTGAAGAGCGGTGTGCCCAATGCCATCCGCGTGTTCGACGAAGTACTCAAGCCTCTGGGCATCCGTCCCAAGGGCGTACGCATCGATTCCGGCGACATTGCGTACCTTTCCAAAAAGGCGCGCAAAATGCTGGATGCGGCGGGCTATCCGGACTGCGGCGTGTGCGCGTCCAACTCTCTGGACGAATATCTGGTACGGGACCTGATCCTGCAGGGCGCGCAGGTGACGAACTTCGGCATCGGTGAAAATATGATCACCAGCAAGAGCGACCCTGTGTTCGGCGGCGTGTACAAGCTGGCCGCTGTGAAGGATGGAGGCCGGTATCTTCCGAAGATCAAAATCAGCGAAACAGCGGAAAAGACTACCATCCCGCACCTGAAAAACCTGTACCGCATCTACGACAACGACACCGGAAAGGCCATGGCCGATTACATCACCATGGCGGACGAGACCGTGGATGTGACGGACGGCATCACCTTGTTCGACCCGGTGGAGACTTGGAAAAAGCGTACCTTTACCAACGTGCGCGCCGAACGGCTGAACCGTCCCATTTATGTGAACGGAAAGCGCGTGTACGAAAACCCGCCGCTGCGGGATATCCGGGATTTCTGCGCCGCTCAGGTGGCGACTCTGTGGGATGAGGTGACCCGCTTTGAAAATCCCCACCGCTATTATGTGGACCTTTCCCAAAAGCTCTGGGACGAACGCCAGCGTCTGCTGACGGAATTCGGCCGCTGAGCGCGGCATTCAAAGGAGAAAACACAAGGAGAATCATGGAAAAACAGCAAAATTCTATGGCCACGCCGGCGCTGCTGCGCCGCTTCTGGCCCTACATGGCCCGCTATAAGGGCATCCTCTGCTTCGATCTGTTCTGTGCGGCGCTCACCTCGGTGTGCGAGCTGGTTCTGCCGCTCATCATGCGTTCCATCACCAATATGGGCGTAAACGACCTTTCCAGCCTGACGGTGAGCTATATCCTCCGCGTTGGCGCGCTTTATCTGGTGCTTCGGCTCATTGACGGCGCAGCCAACTACTTTATGGCCAACACGGGCCATGTGATGGGCGCGCGCATTGAAACGGATATGCGCCGAGACGCCTTTGACCACCTGCAAAAGCTGTCCGACAGCTACTTTGCCAATACCAAGGTGGGCCAGATCATGGGGCGCATCACCAACGACCTGTTTGATGTAACGGAATTCGCCCACCATTGTCCGGAAGAATTTTTCATCGCCGGGCTGAAGGGCGTTATCTCATTCATCATCCTCGCGGGCATGAACGTATGGCTCACGCTCATTGTGTTTGCGGTGGTGCCCGTTATGGTCGTCTGCTGCACGCGCTTTAACCATATGGTGCGCGCCACATTCCTCAAGCAGCGCCGCCACATCGGCGAACTGAACGCCCGCATCGAGGACAGCCTGCTGGGTGAGCGCGTGGTGAAGGCCTTCGGCGGCGAGGACCTTGAGCGCGAAAAATTCGAGCAGGACAACGGACGCTTCCTGGACATCAAAAAGGAGACCTACCGCTGGATGGCCGCCTTCAACACCACCACACGCCTGTTCGACGGGCTGATGTACCTTGTTGTGATCGTGGCGGGCGGCCTGTTTATGCTCTACGGCAAGATCGAGCCGGGCGACCTTGTGGCCTACATGCTGTACGTCACCACGCTGCTGTCCACCATCCGGCGCATCATCGAATTCGCCGAGCAGTTCCAGCGCGGCATGACAGGCATCGAGCGCTTCTGCGAGATCATGGACGCGGATGTAGACATCTTCGACGACGAGAACGCAAAGCCCCTGGAAAATGTGCAGGGACGCATCACCTTCGAGCATGTGAGCTTTGAATATCCGGACGACCACAATAAAGTACTGCACGATTTAAGCCTGGATGTGCGCCCCGGTGAAAAGCTGGCTCTCGTAGGGCCGTCCGGCGGCGGCAAGACGACGCTGTGCAACCTCATTCCCCGTTTTTACGACGCAACGTCCGGCCATGTGTGCATCGACGGCCGCGATGTGAAAACCGTAACGCTGGAATCCCTGCGCAGGGCCATCGGCATCGTGCAGCAGGACGTTTATCTGTTCAGCGGAACCGTGTACGAAAACATCCTCTACGGGCGTCCGGACGCCACCCGCGCCGAGGTGGAGCAGGCCGCAAAGCTGGCCGGCGCGCACGAGTTCATCTCGGCGCTGCACAGCGGCTACGACACCTATGTGGGCGAGCGCGGCGTCAAGCTTTCCGGCGGGCAGAAGCAGCGCATCTCCATTGCCCGCGTATTTTTGAAAAACCCGCCCATCCTTATTCTGGACGAGGCCACCAGCGCGCTGGACAATGAAAGCGAACACCTGGTGGGCCAGAGCCTGGCGCGGCTGGCCCAGGGGCGCACCACCCTCACCATCGCCCACCGCCTGACGACCATCCAGCACGCGGACCGCATTCTTGTGCTGGGCGAGAACGGCATCGAGGAAGAGGGCACCCACGAAGAGCTGCTGGCAAAGCACGGCGTTTACCACAAGCTGTGGACGGGCGCCGCCGCGCTGGACAAGCCCATGATGTAAATAACGTTTTCTTTTCCGCACATCCACACCGAAACAGCAAAGGAGGCACCCTTGGAACAACCGCTCGTATCCATCGTCATCCCCGTGTACAACGCGGCGCCGGACCTTGCGCGCTGCATCGAAAGCGTCCGCAAACAGACCTACCGAAACATCGAGGTATTCCTCGTCAACGACGGCAGCAAGGACGCTTCCAGCCCCATCTGCCACATGTACGAACGCATCGACCCCCGTGTCCATGTCATCGACAAGGAAAACGCGGGCGTTTCCGCCGCGCGCAACACGGGCATCGCGGCCGCACAGGGCAAATACATCCAGTTTGTGGACAGCGACGATTACCTTGCTCCGGGCGCCACGGCCACGCTCATTGAGCGGGCCGAACACGCGGGTGCGGACATGGTGATCGCGCATTACTACCGCGTAGACGGCAGCAAAACCACCCGCCACGGCTTCTTAAAACGCCGCGACGTGATGGACCAGCGCGAATTTGCGCGGGAGCTGATGGACGAACCGGCCAGCTTCTACTACGGCGTGCTGTGGAATAAGCTGTACCGCACGGCGCTCATCCGGGACAACGGCGTGCTGTGCCGGGAGGAACTGAACTGGAGCGAGGATTTCCTGTTCAATTTGGAATACATCCGCTATGCCCACCGCTTCTGCGCGGTGGATACCCCGGTGTATTATTACGTCAAAAACGAAAAAAGCATCACTCATACACAGATCGACCTTGTAGGCGTGGTGAAAACCAAGGCCAAGCTGTTCACCTATTATAAAGGCCTGTACGAAAGCCTTGGCCTGTATGAGAAATTCAAGCCGCAGATCTACAAATATCTGGTGGCCACGGCCGAGCATCCATGACGGGAGGGCGCGCGGCACCATCGGCGCCTTACCGCCCCGCCTGTACTGTGCGCGGGGCTTTTTGCAGCCTGAAACAGGGGGGATTTTGAATGGACTATAAAAAAATGACCGAAACGCGCCAGAGCTGCCGCGCGTTTGACCCTGTGCGCACACCGGACCGCGCCGTGCTGACGCAGGTGCTGGAAGCCGCGCGCCTTGCGCCCAGCGCCTGCAACAGCCAGCCATACCATTTTTATGTGGCCGTAGACGGCACGGCCCGTGCTGTGGGCGCCGCCACCCAAAGCCTGGGCATGAACAAATTTGCCGGCGACTGTCCCGCGTTCATCGTCGTGGCGGAGCAACCCTACAACCGCAGTGCCGCCGTGGGCGCAAAGCTGAAAGACCAGGACTACCGCGCCGCGGACATCGGCCTGGCTGTGTCCCAGCTCGTCTACCGCGCCCACGAATTGGGGCTTTCCACCTGCATCCTAGGCTGGTTCGACGAGAAAACGCTGCAGGCGCTGCTGAACACAAACGCCCGTGTGCGTCTTATCATCGCCATCGGCTATGCCCGCGCGGACGATGCGCTGCGCACCAAAAAACGCAAATCCCTGGAAGAACTTGTCACCTGGCTGTGACGGCTCCTTCCGTGAAGAAAAGGAGGATACGCACGGTGAAGCTCTGCATCGCGTCCGCTCCATGCAAGGTCTGACAGGACGAGCCTGCATGGAGCCTCTTCCCCGCATTCGTCCCGGCGGTGTGCGGTTCGCATAGCGGTCCACACCCGGCAGACTTTGCATTTTTGGATTGAAGTATTTCAAACAAAAAGGAGCAAAGTCGATATGAGATCTTTCAAAGTACTGATCAGAGAGCTGCGCGGCTTTTTGATCTTATGGCTGACCCAGTCCTTTTCCGCACTGGGCAGCGCAATGACGAATTTCGCCCTCATCGTCTGGTCTTACCAGGCGCAGGGCTCTGCACTCACCACAGCGCTTTTGTCCGTATGTTCCTATGCGCCCTATGTTGTGATGAGCATTTTCGCAGGCGCTCTGAGCGACCGTTGGAACAAAAAGGCCGTTATGCTGGCCAGTGACAGCTTTGCTGCACTGTGCACGGTCGCTGTGCTGGTACTGCTTCAGGCCGGACAGCTGGAGATCTGGCACCTGTACTGTCTCAACGCATTGAACGGACTGATGAACACCGTGCAGCAGCCCGCCGCGGATGTAGCCATCAGTCTGCTGACGCCCGAAAGACATTACCAGAAAGCCAGCGGCCTTCGTTCGCTCGCCAACTCTCTGATCAACATGCTGACGCCGATGTTTGCCACGGCACTGTTGGCGCTGGCCGGCATCCATGCCGTCATTTTGTTCGATCTGTTCACCTTTTTTGCCGCGTTTCTGTCGCTGCTGTTTCTGGTGAAGCTGCCCGCAGCCCCCTCCGGCGCTGCCCGTGCAGAGGACGTGCTTTGTTGTGCCCGGCAGGGGCTGCGCTTCTTAAAGGGACAGCGGGGCATCCTTCACCTGATTTTGTTCCTCGCCGCCATCAATTTCACCGCGTCGGTCTACAACGCGGCATTCCCCGCCATGCTGCTTTCCCGCCAAGGCGGCGGCGAGGCTGCTCTGGGTGCCGTCAACACCGCTACGGGAGCCGCGCTGCTTTTGGGCAGTGCCGCCGCCTCGGCGCTGCCGCCGCCCAAAAGCCGTGTGCGGGCGGTTTGCAATACCCTGCTGCTGGCCATGAGTACGGAAAACTTTTTTCTTGCCTTCGGCCGCAGCGTCCCCGTCTGGTGTCTGGGCGCGGTATTGGGCTGGGCCGCCATCCCGTTGATGAATGCCAACCTGGACGTGCTGATGCGCACCCACATCCCCATTGCCATGCAGGGGCGTGTGTTTGCTGCGCGCAATACGCTGCAGTTCTTCACCATTCCGCTGGGGTACTTTGCCGGCGGCCTGCTGGTGGACAAGGTATTCGAGCCGCTCATGGCCCGCCGCCCGGCCGGAAGCCTGCTGTGCGTTTTGTTCGGTGCCGGAAAGGGCTCGGGCGCCGCGCTTCTGTTCTTCCTATTGGGACTTCTGGGTGCTGCCACCTGCCTTGTGTTCCGTCGGGACAGGCAGATCTGGGCGCTGGAATGTCCGGACGGGGCGCGCGCTGCGGGCCGGTAAAACGGCCCGCAGCGCTTTCCCGTACAGCACACTGCTTTCCCTGCACTGCATCCATCTCATAAAAAGGCCCGTGGGCCGCCGTATCTGCGGCGGCCCACGGGCCTTTTTCTTCCTTTTTCTGCCGTGCTTGGGGGCTTATTCCCCAGCGATCTCGATGCGGCGCGCCTGCGGGACCTGCGCCGCCTGCTTGGGCAGCGTCAGCTCCAGCACACCATTTTTGTATGCGGCGCTGATGTGTTCCGTATCCACGCCCGAAACGTCGAAGCTGCGGCTGAACGAGCCGAACTTGCGCTCCCGGCGCAGATAGTTGCCGTCTTTGTCCTTTTCTCCGCTCTCGCTGCTGTGGCGCGCCGTGATAACAAGCGTTGTACCGTCCAGATCAATGCCGATGTCCTCGCGCTCAAAGCCCGGCAGCTCTGCCTCCAGCAGATAGCTGTCGCCTTTGTCCTGCACATCGCAGCGGAACTGTGCCATATTGGAAATGCTGCCATCCCAGAAGCTGCGCTCCACATTATCGAGATAATTGAACAAATTGCGTTCATTGCGGCCAAACGGAATCAAGTCAAACATAATCTGCTCCTTTTCTCTGTGCGTACTTTATTTTTCCCGGCGCCCGCGCGCAGGCAGGTTGTTTTGCCGGAACATGTTCTTTTTTGTTCCCCTTCGGAACAATTTTTATTATAAAGGCTGTTCGTGAACTATTTTCGCTAAATTTATGAACAAAATATGAATTTTTAGCACTCTATTATATCGAGTGCTAAAAATCTTCAACTTGCAAATTACACTGCTCTTGTGTATAATGAATTTATCTGCCCGCGATGCTTATAATGTATAAAAAGCGTCTGCAGACGGTTTTACAACACCCCAAGGAGGGATATCATGAGCTTTCTTTCCAAACTGGTCGGCATCGGCCTCGTGGCCGGCGCCGCCGTGGCCGCTGTTAAGCTGATCGAGAAGGTTTGGCCGCAGGACAATGCGCTGGACGACGTAGTATACACTGTTGAAACGGGCGAATTTCCGCAGGAGGACGGCACGGACGCCGAAGATGCGCCCGAAGCGCCTTACCGCCCTTTCGATCCCGACGCAGCCCTCGCGCCCGTGCCGAATGTGAACCCTGTGGAGGCGCCGCCCGCCGTGCCCGTGACTGATCCGACCAAAATCGCGGACCCGGCCGATTTCCAGGACTGGGATGAGCTCGGCTGCCAGGGCTGAACGTTCCGCGTTCCGCCGTATTTGTACGTTACACGCCGCTGCCCTGGATGCAGCGGCGTTTTGCATGGAGGTAACAGCAATGACAAAAATCACAATTTTTTCCGGATTCCTGGGCGCGGGCAAGACCACGCTCATCAAAAAACTCATCCCCACGGCCTACAAGGGCGAAAAGCTGGTGCTCATTGAAAATGAATTCGGTGAGATTGGCATCGACGGCGGCTTTATGAAAGACGCCGGTATCGAAGTAACGGAGATGAACTCCGGCTGCATCTGCTGCAGCCTGGTGGGCGATTTTGGCGCGGCGCTGCAAAAGGTACTGGACGAATACCATCCCGACCGTATCCTCATCGAGCCGTCCGGCGTGGGCAAGCTGTCCGACGTCATCCGCGCCGTTCAGGCCCTGCATGCCGATGTGGAGCTTGCGGGCTTCGTCACCGTGGCGGATGCATCCAAATGCCGCATTTATATGAAAAACTTCGGTGAATTTTACAACAACCAGATCGAGCACGCCAGCGCCATCATTCTGAGCCGCACGCAGAACCTGCCGGAGGATAAACTGGCCGCGGCCGTTGCGCTGCTGCGCGGGCACAACGAAAAGGCCCCCATCGTCACCACGCCGTGGGACGCGCTCACCGGCGCGCAGCTTTTGGACGCGATGGAACAGAAAAACAGCCTGATGGCGGAGCTGACCGCTCTTGCCGGGGAAACTGCCCACACGCATCATCACCATGAAGATGGCTGTACCTGTGAGGCGTGCCGACATGAGCATGGGCATGATGAACACCGCCACGACCACGGGGATGAGCATTGCCACGACGAAGCACACGCACACGGTGGAAACTGCTGTCACAGCGCAGAAGAGCATCACCACGGCGAAGACTGCACCTGCGGGACATGCCAGGACGGGCACGGCCATAATCACGCCGAACACCATCATCACAGCCACGAGGGGCATCACCACGCGGACGAGGTGTTCACAAGCTGGGGAATGGAATCGCCCCGCAAATTCACCGAGGCTGAGGTTGCATTCTGCCTGACGGCTCTGGATTCCGGCGACTACGGCGCGGTGCTGCGCGCCAAGGGCATCGTCCCCGCGGCGGACGGGACCTGGCTGCATTTTGACTATGTTCCCGGTGAGCAGGACATCCGCACGGGCGCCGCTGATTACACCGGCCGCCTGTGCGTTATCGGCGCACAGCTCAACGAAGCGGCGCTCAAAACGCTGTTCGGCGGGGAGGCATGAGCATGAGTATCCCTGTTTATTTGTTCACGGGCTTTTTGGACGCGGGCAAAACCGCTTTCATTCAGGAAACGCTGGAGGACCCGGGCTTCAACACCGGCGAAAAAACGCTGGTGCTGCTGTGCGAGGAAGGTGAAAATGAATACCGCCCCGAAAGGTTCGCAGGCGGAAACGTCAGCTTTCTGCCGGTGGAGGAGCAGGCCGGCCTGACCACCGCTTTTTTAAAAGACTACCAGAAAAAACACCGTGTGGACCGCGTGCTCATTGAATACAACGGTATGTGGCCGCTTCAGGCGCTGTATGACGCGCTGCCCACGGACTGGGATATCTACCAGATCATCCTTCTGGCGGACTCTACCACCTTCGCCTCCTATATGACCAATATGCGCCAGCTTGCCGTGGACAAATTGCAGGACCCTGAAATGGTGATCTTCAACCGCTGCACCGACGCCACGGACAAGGCGTACCTGCACCGCGCCGTTCGCATGGTGAACCGCCGCGCCCAGATGGCGTTTGAGCGCACCGACGGCAGCGTGGACCCCGACGACGTTGTGGATGAGCTGCCCTTTGATACCGACGCGCCTGTCATAGACATCGCGGACGAGGATTTCGGGCTGTGGTATCTGGACGCTATGGACAACCTGGACAAATACATGGGCAAGACCGTGCGCTTCAAGGGTTATGTCTGTCAGACGCCCCGTGTGCCCAAGGGCTGCTTTGTGCCCGGCCGCTTCGGCATGACATGCTGCGCCGAGGATATCTCTTTCATCGGTTTTATCTGCGCGGCGGAAAACGCCGCCGCGCTGCAGCACCGCAGCTGGGTGACCGTGACGGCCACCGTGGGCGCAAAGGAGCATCCCATCTATGACGGCGTCGGCCCCTGGCTGGAGGCTGCCAGCGTCACCCCCGCCCAGCCGCCCAAGGAAGAGCTTGTATACTTCCTGCGCTGAACCGAAAACAGCATCCGCCCGCCGGGTCTCCGGCGGGCGGATGCTGTTTATTGAACGATAAAAATTCCGCTCAGTTGTCCACGCCCTTTTTGCGGAAGGCCAGCGCGAACAGCCCTGCACTGCCCGCCGTCCACACGGCAAGCACAGCGACGTCCCAAAGCACGTTCGCCCCCATCCACGATTGGTGCCCAAGCCCCAGAAACATTAAATCGGCCGTAGCCGTGGTCGGCACAAAGGACGCGACTTTCTGAAGCACGCCGCCCATCCCGGCAAACATGGTGGGCAGCATGAATACCAGAGCCAGCGGGCCTGCAATGGTGCCCGTAGAGGTCTGGTCCCGGCAGACGATCCCCGTCAGGCCGCCCAACAGCAGCATCGTCATGCTGCCTGCCGTGCACACCAGCAGGAATACCGGAAGCTGCGCCGGGCCGAAGCCCGTCAGAAAAAACAACACCGTGTCCACCAGCAGAGTGCCTGCCAGCACCGCCAGCGTTTTCGCGGCCAGAAACTCCCCGCCCGTCACATTGCACAGCATCAGCGTGCGCATGGTGTTCTTTTCCTTTTCCTCGGCGATCATCATGCCCAGCACGGAAAGCGGCGTCAGGCACAGGTTCATCATCACGCCCAGCATCAGGAGATAAGCGGGCGACATGCCAAGATCTACGAACTGATAGATAACGATAAAGATCAGCGGCAGCGCCAGCATCAGGAGGACGTTGGGATTTTTGAACATATCCACAATGTCCTTTACAAACAGCGTGCGCAAAACACGCAGATGCTTTTTCATACCAAATTCCTCCCCGTCACCTGCAAAAATATTTCTTCAAGGTCCGGCTCTTCCGAATGCACGGACGCAATGCCCCGTCCGGAAAGGTCCGCCAGCAGCGCCCCAATCGCCTCTGGATTCCTGGCACACTCCAGCGCCTCACCGTCCTCCAGCAATACGCGCACCCTGTCTTTGGCATACTTCAGCTTCAGTTGTGCGGGCACGCCTGTCTCGGCAATACGCCCCTCGTTCAAAAAAGCCACGCGGGCGCACAAACGGTCCGCCTCCTCCATGTTGTGCGTGGTGAGGAAGATTGTCGTGCCGCCGTCGTTCATTTCCCGCAGCAGGCGGTGGATGGCCGCCGTGGTGGCGGGGTCCAGCGCAGCGGTGGGCTCGTCCAGAAACAGCAGCCGGGGCCGGTGCAGCACGGCCATGGCTAAGATCAGCCTCTGGCGCATACCCTTGGAGAGTTTTTTTGCCACGCGCTTGCCCGCGTCGGCCAGGCCCACTTTTTCCAGCACTTCCCCGATGCGGGAGGCGGGCAGGCCGCGCAGGTCTGCAAAAAGCTTCATATTTTCATAGATGCTCATACGCTCGTACACGCCGCTGTTGTCGGACAAAATGCCGATCTGTTCATAAGCCGCGCTGTCAAGGCGGGCAATGGGCGCGCCGAATACGGCAATCTCTCCCGCGCCGGGCCGGAGCTGACGTGTGAGAAGCTTGATGGTAGTGGTTTTTCCCGCGCCCGAAGGCCCAAGAAAACCAAAAATCTCCCCTTCCTTCACGGCAAAGCTCAGGCCGTCCAGCGCCCGGGTACTGCCGAAGGAAAGGGATACGTTCTGCATGGATAGAATGTCCATTGGCGGTTCGCTCCTTTCGGTGAATGATATCATTTTACCGAAAAAAAAGCAGTCTTGCTACAAAAATGCCGTGAAGGGAGCATCCCAAACGGCGAACGGAGCATTACGGGGCATGAACGGAGCAGAAACCATTGCCGTTTTCCGCCGACGCCCTTTTATTTCCGGCGCGAAAATTCCTCCAAAGGCCCATAAAGCAGATACGGGTATCCGTATCGAAACGATAAGCTGCACCATCCCCGCCGCATACGCCGCCCGGGCAGGCACAGCTTTTATTTTCTCCCGCCATACGCGGCTTCTTTGTCAAAACCGGTACTGCCGCCGCATGGCATCAATGCGGCCCTTGCTGAGCGGCACACCGGATTCCGGCCCGTTCTCCAGCCGCAGCGCGTAGCTGTTGCGCGTCCAGCGCACCACCTCCTGTACCTTCTGCATGTTCACAAGGTAGGAGCGGTGGCAGCGAAAAAAGCCGTAGCGTTCCAGCCGGACAGATAGCTCCTCCAGCGTGAGCGCGCAGGCGTATTCTTCGCCCCGGACGCTGAGCGCCGTGCGGCCGGACGCGCTTTCGGCAAAGTCGATGTCCGAGGGATTGAACAGCAGCAATGTCTCCCCGGCTTTGGCCGGGATCTTTTCCACCGCTGTGCCCTGCGCCGCGCTTTCCTCGGCGGCCTCAAGCCTTTCCAATCCGTTCCCGTCCAAATGGTAGCGCTCGCCCGGCAGCAGATAGACCGTGCGCGTGGAAGCCGTGGCCGCGATGCAGCACCGGCCTGTGGACGGCACGCCGTCCATCCATTCCAGAATACGCCTGCATCCTTCCGCGTCCTGCCCGGCCAGCGGTTCTTCGATGTAAAACACCTCGGGAGCGCGGACGATCTCCCGCGCGATGGAAAGCCGCCTGCGCTGGGCCGGCGTCAAACGGCGCAGCGGTGTGCGCCGCGCATCCTCCAGCCCCATGGCGGCCAGCGCGGCGTCGGCCATGCCCCGTGTGCCCGCCATCCGCTCGAACAGACGCAGGTAAGCCGCCGTATCCATTCTGTCGTAAAAGCCTTCGTCCGCACGCACGAAGCCAACGCTGCGCCCGCTTCGGGCCAGCTCCGCGCGCAAAGGCGCGCAAAGCTCCGGCGCACACTCGAAGTTCACGGCACAGCCGCCGCCTTTCAGCAGCAGTTCCCGGGCTGCGTGCGGCAGCGCCGCACTGCTTTCCATGTCAGCTTTCCTCCCCGATCCGTTCCAAAAACGCTTTGCCGTAGGCGTCGGCCTTTTTGCCGCCCACGCCCGGCACCTTCAAAAATTCAGCCATCGTGCGCGGCTTTTGGGCGCTCATGGCGCGCAGCGTCGCGTCGGTGAAAATAACGAACGCCGGTACGCCCGCGCGCTTTGCGAATTTCAAACGCAGTTCCTTCAGGCGCTCGAACAGCGCCATATCCGCGGGCAATGCCGCCGTGCTCTCGTGGGCGCGGGGTGCCTCCCTGGCCACGCGCAGCGTGACGGTGCCGCCGTATTCCAGAAATTCCAGCGCGGGCGCCCCCAGCGAAAGCGTGGGATACTGCCCCGCTGCCTGTTCCAGATAACCCGCGGCCGTAAGGTGGTTGAAGATCGCGCGCAGCCGCGCGGCGGAAACACTGCGCAGGCGGCCATAGCCGTCGGCACGCTCCAGCCGGTGGCGCAGCACGCGCTCGCTCTCGCTGCCGCGCAGTGCGTCGATGACAGTGGCCGCGCCCAGCGGGTAGCGCAGGTCCCTCAGGAACAGGAAGATGATGCGGGCCTCGCCGCTCACGTCCACCTTTTCCGTCTGCGTGCTGCACACCGAGCAGTTGTCGCAGTGTTCGGGCGCGTTCTCGCCGAAATAGCGCAGCAGATACGCCCGCAGGCAGCTGCCGGAATGGCAGTAAAATGTCATACGGCGCAGCCGTTCCTCGTCCTTCTCCCGTACCAGGCGGCGCGTTTCCTCATCCAGCGCGTCGTTTTCATCGTCCTTTTCAATAAAAAACCGGTTCGTCACCACATCCTTGCCGCCATACAGCAAAATGCAGTCCGCCGGCTGGCCGTCGCGGCCCGCGCGCCCGGCCTCCTGGTAATAGCTCTCGATGTTTTTTGGCATGTTGTAATGCAGCACAAAGCTGACATTGGATTTGTCGATGCCCATGCCGAAAGCGTTCGTCGCCACCATCACCCGCGCTTCGTCATACAAAAACGCGTCCTGGTTGCGCTGGCGCTCGTCCGCCGAAAGGCCCGCGTGATAGCGCGTGGCCGCGTAACCGTCAGCCCGCAGCTTTTCGCACACTTCTTCCACGGTCTTGCGCGTCAGGCAGTACACAATGCCCGAAGCGCCCGTGTGGGCTGCCAGATACCGTGTGACGGCCGCGTATTTGTCCCGCGGCTCCTCTACACCAAAATACAAATTCGGCCTGTCGAAGCCCGTCACCACGGTTACAGGGTCCGCGAGGCCCAGCAGGCGCACGATATCCTCCCGCACCTCGCCCGTGGCCGTGGCCGTAAACGCCCCCACCACGGGGCGGCGGGGCAGCGTTTCCAGAAAGCGGGCGATATCCAGATACCCGGGGCGGAAATCCTGCCCCCACTGAGACACGCAGTGGGCCTCGTCCACACACACCATGCTGATGTTCATGCCCTGCGCAAAATTCTGAAAGCGCGGCGTGAACAGCCGCTCGGGCGCGACGTAGATGATTTTATACACACCTTCCATGGCGTTGGCTATGGCCTTCGCCGTCTGCCCCTCCGTCAGGGAAGAGTTCAGGTATGCAGCGCGCACGCCGCTTTGCACCAGCGCGTTGACCTGGTCCTTCATCAGGCTGATGAGCGGCGACACCACCAGCGTGATGCCCGGCAGCAGCAGCGCGGGCAGCTGGTAGCACATGGATTTGCCCGCGCCCGTGGGCATGATGCCCATGGCGTCGCGCCCCTGCAAAAGCGCGTCGATGAGCTGCTCCTGCCCGGGGCGAAAACCCTCGTAGCCGAAAACAGATTTGAGCAACGCGCGTTTTTCACTCACCGGTTGTGCTTCCATTCCAAAAATTCCTCGTAAGTGCCCGTGCGGTCCAGACAGCCCGGCTCGCCCAGCGGCAGCTCGATGATGCGGTTCGCGATCTCATCGATGAACTGGTGGTCATGGGACGAGAAAAGCAGGTTGCCGGGAAAGCGCGCCAGGCCGTCGGCCAGCGCCTGGATGCTCTCCAGGTCCAGATGGTTGGTGGGCTGGTCCAGCAGCAGCACATTGGCGTGGGTCATCATCATACGGCTGAGCATACAGCGTACCTTTTCGCCGCCGGACAGCACCTTTGCGGGCTTGTATACCTCGTCGCCGGAAAACAGCATCCGGCCCAGAAAACCGCGCAGATATGTTTCGGTGGTGTCCTCGCTGTACTGGCGCAGCCAACAGATAAGGTCCTCGTCAAAGCCCTCGAAAAAAGCGGAATTGTCTTGGGGAAAATAGCTCTGGCTCGTGGAAACGCCCCACTTGAAGCTGCCCGCGTCCGGCTCCATCTCGCCTGTCAGGATCTTGAACAGCGCGGTCTGGCCCGCCTCGTTTTCGCCCACGAGGGCGATTTTGTCGCCCTTGTTGGCGATAAAGCTGACATTGTCCAGCACCTTCACGCCGTCCACCGTCTTGGTGATGCCCTCCACAAACAGGATGTCCTTTCCGGCCTCCCGCTCCGGCTCAAAGCCCACATAAGGGTATTTGCGGCTGGAGGCGGGCATCTCCTCCAGCGTAATGGAATCCAGTATCTTCTTGCGGCTTGTGGCCTGCTTGGATTTGGATTTGTTTGCGGAAAAGCGCTGGATAAAGTTTTGCAGATCGCGGATCTTTTCCTCTTTTTTCTTATTCTGGTTGCGGATGAGCTGCTGCATCAGCTGGCTGGATTCGTACCAGAAATCGTAGTTGCCCGCATACATCTGCACCTTGTTGTAATCGATATCCACGATATGGGTGCAAACCGCATTCAAAAAGTGGCGGTCATGGCTGACGACGATGATGGTGCCGGGATAATCCATCAAAAATTCTTCCAGCCAGTCGATGGATTCAATGTCCAGGCCGTTGGTGGGCTCGTCCAGCAGCACGATGGACGGCCGGCCGAACAGAGCCTGCGCCAGCAGTACCTTCACCTTCTGGCGGCCGTCCAGCGCCGACATGGGCGCGGTATGCAGGTCCATCGGAATGCCCAAACCGTTCAAAAGCTGGTCCGCCTCCGTCTCGGCCTCCCAGCCGTTCATCTCGGCAAATTCACCCTCCAGCTCAGCGGCTTTTTCACCGTCCGCGTCGGTAAAGTCCTCTTTCGCATACAGCGCTTCTTTTTCTTTCATAATGTCATACAGGCGGCGGTTGCCCATGATGACGGTGTCCATAACATTGTACTCGTCGTATTTGAAATGGTCCTGCTCCAGAACGCTCATCCGGTCGTCCGCGCCCATAGTCACCGAGCCGGTGGTAGGCTCCAGCGCGCCGGAAAGGATGCGCAGCAGCGTGGACTTGCCGGCGCCGTTCGCTCCGATGATGCCATAGCAGTTGCCGGCCGCAAATTTCAGATCGACGTGTTTATACAGCGTGCTGCCCGCGAACTGCAGGCTGACGTCGGTTACAGTTAACATAAAATTCTCCTTTTTCCCGGGCCGCACCGCACAATCCGCGGCTGACGCCTTAAACTCCGTCCCGCCTGCAGCTTTTCCGTCCTGTTTCGCAAAAGCCCTCGCCAAAACACAAAGTGCGGCGGTTTCGCCCACGGGCGAAATCGCGCTGAATGGAGCCGCCTGCGCCGAAGGCACAAGCTGTGAGCCTTGTTTCATGTGACGAAAAAATTTTTGTACGGTCCGGCGTTTTGGAATGCTACAGTGCCGCCCTTTTACAAAACGCCATCTTGTTTACCATACCATGCCCGGCACGCTTTGTAAATACCTTTATACTTTATTATTATGGACGCACGGCGCTTGACGGATGCCGCCGCCATGCCGTACAATGGATGCTGTACCCCCGCTGCGGCAGCGCCCCGCGCCCCGGGCGGGTTCAGAAAGGAGCGCCGCTTTATGCCGCTGATCATCCCACAGACCCTGCCCGCCTACAAGGCGCTCGAGGAAGAAAACGTGTTCGTCATGCACCGGGCCCGCGCCATGACGCAGGACATCCGCCCGCTGCGCATCCTGCTGGTAAATCTGATGCCGACGAAAATCGCCACCGAAACACAGATCGCCCGCATGCTGGCCAACAGCCCCCTGCAGGTGGAGCTGACGCTGCTGCACATGGATTCCCACGAGAGCACGCATGTGCCCGGAGCGCATCTGGAGGCGTTTTACAAAACCTTCGACGAGATCAAAACCGAGCGCTTCGACGGCATGATCGTTACCGGCGCGCCCGTGGAAATGCTGGCCTACGAGGAAGTAGATTACTGGCCCGAGCTTTGCGCCATTTTTGAATACAGCAAAACGCACGTGTACAGCACGGTGCACATCTGCTGGGGCGCGCAGGCTGCGCTGTATTACCATTACGGCATCCACAAGCGCGTACTGCCGCAAAAAGTGTTCGGCATTTTCGCCCACCGGGTGACACGCCCGAAAAACCCGCTGGTGCGCGGCTTTGACGAAGTGTTCTACGCGCCCCATTCCCGCCATACCGAGCTTTGCCGCGAGGAGGTGGACGCCTGCCCTGCGCTGCGTGTGCTGGCCGAAAGCGGCAGGGCCGGGCTGCATATCCTCGCCACGGATTCCGGCCGCCAGATCTTTGTGTGCGGCCATATGGAATACGACCGCGACACCCTGCGCCTGGAGTACGAGCGCGACGTTAAAAGAGGCCTTCCCATCGCCGTACCGGAGAATTATTTTGAGGATGACGACCCTGCCAAGGGCGTTGTTTTCCGCTGGCGCAGCCACGCCAACCTGTTTTTTTCGAACTGGCTGAATTATTATGTCTATCAGGAAACGCCTTACGATTTGGAGAAGCTGTGAAATGGAAGCAAAGACAGTAAAAAGCAATATGACGGATATGACGCAGGGCAGCCCAGCCAGACTGATCCTGTTTTTCGCGCTGCCGCTGCTGGTGGGCAACATGTTCCAGCAGCTTTACAATATGGTGGACAGCATCGTAGTGGGCCGCTTTGTGGGCAGCACGGCGCTGGCCGCCGTGGGTACGGCGTTCCCTGTGGTGTTCCTGCTGTCCAGTATGTTTATGGGGCTGGGCATCGGAGCCATGGTCATGGTGAGCCAGTTCTACGGCGCGGGCGACGCCGAACGCCTGAAGGCCACCATCGACACTGTCTATACCGCGCTCATCGTCGGCATCGTGCCGCTCTCCATCGTGGGCATCCTTGTCAGCCGCCCCATCATCGCGCTGCTGGCGGTCCCGGCCGACACCGCGGACCAGTGCTGGATCTACATGGTCATCGTGCTGGGCGGGCTGATCGGCAGCCTGGGGTATAATGCCAACTCCGGCATCCTTCAGGGTCTGGGCGACAGCAAAACGCCGCTGCTGTTCCTTGTCATAGCGTGCATCATCAACATCGTACTGGACCTTCTGTTCGTGGTGGTATTCCACTGGGGGGTAGCGGGCGTGGCCATTGCCACCATCATTGCACAGGCGTTCAGCTGGATATTCGGCATTTTCTACATCAACAAAAAATATCCCCAGATCCACATCCATCCGTTCTGCTTCAAGTTCGACAAAGCGCTTTTCGGCCAGATCGTCAAGCTGGGCGTGCCCGCCGGCGTCCAGCAGGCGCTGTTCAGCTTCGGCGTCATGGCCATGCAGCGGCTCATCAACAGCTACGGTTCGGCGTTTATGGCGGGCTTCAACGGCGCCAACAAGCTGGATACCTTTGCCTTTATGCCCATCCAGAGCTTTGCCACCGCAGCCACCACGTTCGTTGGGCAAAACATCGGCGCCAACAGGCCCGAGCGCGTGCACAAGGGCACTGTTGCCACGCTGTGGATGAGCTGCGGCTTCAGCGTGCTGGTGGCCGCGCTGCTGCTGCCTACGGGACGCTTCTGCATGCGTCTGTTCTCCACCGAACCCGCCGTCATTGAAAGCGGATTTGCGTACCTGGCGCGCATTCTGCCGTTCTACTGGATGCTGGCCATTATGTTCGTGCTGTCCAGCATCATGCGGGGCGCGGGCGAGATGATGGTGCCTATGATCTCCAGCCTTGCGGCGCTGTGGCTGGCCCGTGTGCCCGCGGCCTATCTGCTGGCGCATTTTTTCGGGCCGATGAACATCCATTTCTGCTACGCCATCGGCTGGGCGCTGGGGCTGGCCATCTGCGTGCCGTACTATTTCTCCGGCCGCTGGAAAGAAAAAAGCATTGTCGCGCGCGCGGCCGGCGGATGCTGAATACAAAAAAGCGCCTTGAACGGGACCTTCAAAAGTCCTGTTCAGGGCGCGCTTTTTTGCTGCTGCTATTTTCGACGGTCTGCCCGGACAAAGGGCGGCTCAACGCGCGGCTCCACCAGAAGCCTGTATTTTTCGGGACGGCGGTATGCGTTGCCGTGCGCCTCGCATTCGCGGTAGGCGCGAAGCCGCGCCAAATCAAGTGCGGCAAGATAAATTCCTTCCTCTTTATCCGCTTGCAGGATACAGGTATCCCGCGAGCCCTCCAATTCGGGAAGATATGCTACGCCGTCAAAAGCGCTGGAGCCGCCGTTGCAATCCGGAACAGATGCCGGATAATTGCAGGTTGCGACCGCCAGCATGTTTTCAAAGGCCCTTCCCCGCAGCTGGGAAAGGCGGTTGATTTCCATAGGACAGGCATTGGGAACCAAAATGAGCTCTGCCCCTTTCAGCATCAGGACCCGTGCGCTCTCCGGGAATTCCCTGTCGTAGCAGATCATTGCCCCTACTTTTACTTCACCGCAGGCGGTATCCAAAGCGCAAACGTAAAAATCCTCACCGGGTGTCAGCTCCCGCTCCACATCAAAATCACAGGTATGCACTTTGGCGTAAACGAGCTTTCTCTCTCCGAACCTGTCAAAAAGAACAAGCGTATTGCGCGGGCCTCCCGCATATTCTTCCAGCAGCGTGACGCCGATGGCCATTTCCAGCTCCCCGGCAAGCCGCTGGAAGGAACGGACAAAGCTGCCGCCGGACGGAACAGCCTCAGCCTTCCACTCCTCCGCGGGCCGTCCGTAAATATTGTATCCGTTGCTCCACATTTCGGGGAACAAAGCGATATCCGCCCCCATCTTCTTCGCTTTCCGACAGGCACGGATTCCCTTTTCCAGATTCTCTTCCAAGCCGCCGCAGGGCGCTATCTGCAATAAGGCAATTTTCAAAGGCCGCATATATGCCTCTCCCCCTTTACCGCCCGCACAGCGTGCGAACGCGTTCCGCACACAGCAGCATTCCGGCCACGCCCGCCAGCAGGAACGCCGGCAGCAGACCGATGCCCAGCCGTGCGGCCAGCACGCCGAACAGAGCGGGCACAAATGTGGTGCCCACATATGCGCATGCCATCTGCAGGCCAATGACCGCCTGGGAACGCTCCGCCCCAAAGCGGTAAGGCGTTTCATGGATCATACTCGGGTACACGGGCGCAAAGCCCAGCCCAAGCACGGCCATTGCCGCCACGCCGAACCCGGCAGGCAGCGGCAGCATCAGCAGTACGGCGCCCCCGGCGCTGACGAGCTGGCCCAGCCGGATGAGCGCCGCGCTTTTCATACGCATACTGGCAAACCCGGAAAGGAACCGTCCCAAAGTGATGCCCAGAAAGTACAGCGACACGCCCCGGGCCGCCGCCTCTGCTGAAAGCCCCCGTGCTTCCACCAGGTAGCTGGCGCCCCAAAGGCCCGCGGCCGCCTCGATGGCACAATAGAAAAAGAATGTCGCCAGCGCGCCTTTCACACCCGGAATGTTCAGCGTGCTTTGTTTTTTGCCCGCCTGCTTCGCGGCCGCGGCCTCGGCCCGCAGAGCCGCCCGGTCCTCATATCTGTCCCACATGGGCAGCGTGACGGCCAGCACCGCCACCAGACAGAACTGGATGGCACACACCGCGCCGTAACCGCCGCGCCAGCCATGCTTCCCGCCCAGGAACAGCGATAGGATAACAGGCCCCAGTGTAGCTCCCACGCCCCAAAAGCAGTGCAGCCAGCTCATGTGGCGCGCCTCGTAGTGCAGCGCCACAAAGTTGTTCAGCCCCGCGTCCACCGCGCCCGCGCCCAGGCCCATTGGCACCGCCGCCAGCGCAAGCCACCAGAAGCCCGGCGCAAGCGCATAGCCCAGCAGTGCGCAGGCCGTCATTGTCACACTTACCAGCGTTACACGGCCGGTGCCGAAGCGGTGCAGCATCCTGTCCGCCGAAAGGCTGGCCACCACCGTGCCGCCCGCCACGATCATTGAAAGCACGCCCGCACTGTCCAGCGGTACGCCCAGCGCGGGCTGCATAGCGGGCCACGCCGCGCCCAGCAGCGAATCCGGCAAGCCCAGGCTGATGAATGCCGCGTAGATCATACAAAGAAAAAACGTCGCCATAGATCCGGTCCCTTCTGCCCCATCGGGGCGATGTCCTGTGCATGCGCCGGGCTAAGCCTACGGCGCGGTTTAAAACTCCGCAAGCTCCGTAAATGCACTGTCCTCCGCTTCGGTGACGCTCCCATAGATGCACCGGGTCCTGCAGCCCACACGCAGATAATGGCGCAAAACGGTCTTTGCCGTGAAAGGCATCTCCCGTTTCAGCACGCTGTCATACGGCACCCACTCCAGCCTGCCCTCATCACATGTGCCTCTCACTGCGGCGCCGGGCTTCAGCCCTGCAAAAAAATAGTAATTCTGCCGGATCTCCCCGTTTTTCATGCGCAGCGTGATATACCGCAGACGCAGCTCCTCCAGGCTTTCCTCCGTAAGGCCGGTCTCTTCCCGCAGCTCCCGCAGAGCACAGGCCCGAGGGTCGTTCAATTCGGCCTGCTCAAAATGGCCGCCTACGCCGCACCAGGACGGCGCTACCACGCGGGAGCCGACCCGGTACAGCATCAGCAGTTTCCCCTCCCGGAAAAGGTATACCGCAGTCATATTCCGCAGCTTCTCAGCCATGGCGTTTCCCTCCGTCCGGCGCACTGCTGCACGCCAATGTTTCCAGTATAAAACGGGCCGCCCGTTTTTTCAAGCCGGACAGCCTGTTTCATCTTGGAAAAAAAACGCTTTTTCGCCAAGGTGCTTCCGAACAGGCGTTTGGCCCCGTTCGCCGCGCACGGCAGTCTTCGCCGCAGCTTCGCTTTAAACGCCCCGCGCCAGCCCGCGGGGCGCCGCAGCGTTGTTTGGAATGAAAAAGGGGACGGCTGAGCGCTAAGGGCCGCATCCCCTTTCGGCGCGGTTGTCCGCAAGGGGACTTTGCACGCTTCTATACGCGCCTGCGGGCGCAGTTTCCCCTTTGGCCGCATCCGCACCATGGCCTGCACTTTGCTTCGCAAGGCTGCATGGCTTTGCCGCCGCCAGCTTTTTCTCCGGAAGCTCTTTTACCTTTTCACTTTTTTCGGCATTCCGACAGGCCGCCCGTTTCTTTATCGCCTCGGCAAAAACGGAATGCCGCAGCGCTTCACGCCGCCCCCAGGCTCAGCAGCCACCGCAGCGCGGGACAGAGTCCCGGACAATTCGCCGTCAGATACGCCGCCACATCCTGCATCTTCGTCGCTTCGGTGATAACCAGGCCCGCATCTGCATTCGCCCCCACAGAGACAGGCGCCGCAGCTGCGCCGCCCACGGCCACCCGGGAAGCAACGGCCGCGCCACCCATGGCGTACATACCAATGGCACAGCCGCCTGCCGCCACCAGCCCCACGGCCACGCCGCCCACAGCGAACCCGCCCAGCGCAAGGCCACCCAGGCTCAGCAGGCCCACACCGATGCCGCAGAAGCTTACAACGCCCACGCCAAATCCCCCCAGCGCAACGATGCCCGTGGCAATATTGCCGATGGCGATGACGCCTTTTGCACGCCGCAGGCCATAGCCGCAGTTGATGTGCACCAGTGGGAGGCCGAACAGTGTGTGTTTGCTTTTGTATTCATAACCGGGAACAACGTTCACCGTCGCGCCCGCCGGCACACACACCGTCTGTCCTGCCGTCACCACCTGCACCGTACCGCCGGGCTTCGTTTCCACCACGGCCTCCGGCCGCACCAACGCGTCCAGTGAAGTACCGAACAGGTCCGCCAGAGCCACCAGCTTGGGCAGATCCGGCATGGTCTGCCCCGCCTCCCATTTGCTCACCGCCTGACGGGAAACATCCATCAAGTCTGCAAGCTGTTCCTGGGAAAAGCCTTTTTCCCGCCGCAGCCGCACAAGGTTATCCGCAAAGGTCATATTGATCTCTCCTTTTGTTTTTGATGGACTTATCATAGCCTGTTTCCCTTTCTGTGCGCCACCAACCTGCGCCTTGCGATTTGTCAACCGCAGGTTGCGTGTGCTTTTTCTGCTCTTCACAAAGCAAAAAGGGCCGCGCCGTGGCGCGGCCCGCAAAACGCACGGAGAGGCGGTCAGCGGTTCATCTTGCCCACCGGGGCCGCAGCGCTGTACTCCAGACGTCCAGTCTTCATACAGCCGTGCAAACAGCCTGTCGACTTCCTCGCAGCGTTTTCGGCTCGAGCCTGTTCGCTTTGCATCTGTCCTATCTCTGCTGCCTGCTCACTCCCGAGGTTTTTCTGAAGGTCATGTATCAGTTGACTGCTGTCAAGTTGTACCTGTTTAGACCAGTATTGTAGCCTTGACAGCACATAAGCGTACAGCACATCGTAGCGGATATAATGGTTTGAACACCAGCCAACGCCATGTTGGGCGTAGTATGTGCATGTAAAATAGATGAACGGTGTTTTATTACTCCGATTTGTCGCACACTTCATTGACCATCCACAGTCCGCACAACGTACCAGTCCGGCAAACATTTGTGTGGTTGCGTTCTTTTGTTTCCTTCGCCGGGAGGCGATTTGCTGCTGTACACGCTCAAAGTCCTCTTTGGAAATGATTGCTTCCTGAGTCCCCTCGACACGCATCCATTCACTCTGCGGCTTGCGTATCCGCTTTTTGTTTTTGTATGAGATATTCGTCTCACGGTAGTGGATGGTGTTGCCGATGTACGTCTCATCCTTGAGGATGCTCTTGACCTGTGCAATTGTCCAGGCATACCGCTTTTCCTCCGGAGCGTCCCTGTAGATATTGGCAAACGTCCCGTCGCGCTGATAATTCAGCCAACCGGGTGTGGGAATCTTCTCCTGCGTCAGTGTCCTTGTGATTTTAGCCGCGCCCGCACCGTAAAAGGCCAGTGTATAGATTCGGCGGATGATCCAGCTTGTTTCCTCATCGATCACCAGCTTATTCTTTACATCCGGGTGCTTTTTGTATCCGAGCGGGGCATATGCGCTAACCCGTTCTCCTGCCTCAAATTTCGCCGCGAGTGAGTTTTTCACCTTGCGGCTGGTATCCTTGGCGAACCATTCATTGAACAGATTTTTGAACGGAACAAAGTCGCTCAGCCCTTTTTCCGTATCCTCGTTTTCGGCTACTGCAATGTACCGCACGCGCTTCTCCGGGAATACGAACTCCAGATAGTAATCCATCATGATATGTTCACGCCCAAAACGGCTGAGGTCTTTTGTTACTACACAATTGACTTTCCCGCTTTCAATGTCCGCCATCATGCGTTTGAAATTTGGCCGTTCGAAGTTTGTTCCACTCCAACCGTCATCGATGTACTCGTCATAGATCCGAAGCTGATTGTCCTGTGCAAATTTACGCAGGATCGTACGCTGCGTTTCAATGCTGATGCTGTCGCCATAGCCTTCGTCATCGCGGCTGAGCCGCATATAAAGTGCCGTATTGTAGTTTGGCTGATTCACAATATATATCCTCCTTTTGCTGTGAAACAACCCGCGCTTGTGTTTTGATTACGACTACAGTATACCACAACCGTTGGTTGTTATCCACTGCAATCGCCTTAGTGCGTCACATTTCCGGACGTATAACGAACCGCATCCGAAAGCAGTTCCGGCAAAGCCTTTCCATGGCCGCAAAAGTGTTCGGCAACTTCTATCCGGGTATTTCCTGCAACAAAAAAAGCGTGCCGCTCTCATCGAGCAGCACGCCTTGCTTTTCCGTTTTGTCAATTTTACTATTTTGAAAAATTTTTTCTATTCGCTTTCCCCCTTCCTTTTATCTTCTCATCATTCATTCCAATCGTTGGACTTTATCATTCGTATACTTCATCATATTTAAGGCACAGCCGATTCCACATAAAGTATTTTATCGTTCCATCTGACTGCGCACACACGATTTTCCGCGCTGCGGTACAGGTGTGTCCTGTTCATGCATTAACGAGCGGCTCTTCCGTGTTCTTTCGATACGCTCTATTACCGACGCCGCCAGTGCATCCTCGCATCGCATTTCTTTCAGCCCGGCCGTCAATTCACTTCGTCTCATTTCCAGTGTATCGGCTTGAGACGGATGACAGCTTTTTCGCCGTAGCTGCCGCGTACATTCTGTCCGTTCCGCACGCATGGCCTTAGCGCGTCCGGCGATTGCCGCACGGTAGTCCGATATCGCATCAACGCTCTTAAAACGATGCCGCGTGACAAAGTCCAACTCACGGCACAGCCGGTCTGTGTCGCGCCATTGTGCCCGTATCTCCGGCCAGTTCACGGTCGGTTTCTGCCGAGGATATATCCCAAGCCGGTAGCAGTAATACATATACATCTGCCACAGGCCCGTCGGCTTCCGGGCATTACTCAATCCGCGGCATTTATACCGTCCTGTGTGCCGCACAGCGGTCCGCTGTGGCTCTTTGGCGGTATGATGCGGGTTGCACTGCCAGTCATAATACCGCGGCCCCCATCGGGCAAAATTTTCGTGCAGCGCCGCCTCTATTGCAGGCCAGTCGTATTCCGCGCCCAAACGGTAGACCCGGACTGCGCGCCCGCCGTCCCGTGCGCACAACGTAGCATATTTCCGATTCGGAGCCCTGCTCCAGACATATCCCAGCCCGTCCAAAGCCCGTGCAAAATCCCGTTCTGTGCTGGTTTTAGCCTTTGCTTCATGGATGGCTGCCCGCATCTGGTTGTACCGGGTCGGTTCACCACGCTGCTCCGCTTCATACAACTGGCGGGGCGTTTTTCCCAGCGGCTGTTTGATCACGGACAACTCGTGCGCACGGCATATGTCATCCGAAGCTGTTCGCAGATCATAGTATTGGCTGCGCTTTTGCTCATACTTTTTCCCATCGATATACGACACTGAATTGATCACGAAATGGTTGTGCAGGCAATTTGTGTTCAAGTGTGTCGCTACCAGTACCTGGAAACGTCCGCCCCACATCTTCCGCGCCAGCTCGACTCCTATAGCATGACATTGCTCCGGCGTGACCTCGCCCGGCTTGAAACTTTGATACGCATGCAGTGCGACGGTTCCGCCTGTTTTTCCAAAATGCTCCTGTATCGATCGCATGTCATCCCACGCTTGCTCCGGCCTGCAATGGAGACCGCTGACAAGATGTACCGTCTCACAAAGCTCTGTCTTGACACCATTTTCCGCATAGTGCAGTGCATTTGCAAGCCCGCTGTATTCTGTTTTCTCCGGGTACGACGCATAGTCCACCACACGCTTGAGGCTGTCCTTTACAGCCCATATTTTCGTTGTTGCGATCCACATTTCTCCTTTGGTAAATCAAATGGTTTTCATTTTGTTTTTTACACATACTTCACACTGTTGAAATCTTCAGCCCATCTGTTTTTCAGACGCATGTTGAACCGGCTGAAAAAAGCTTGCTGGCTGGAAGACATGCACATCTCCCGCACACAGCGTTTCCGTCTGACGCTTACCCGCTGAAAGGAGCTGTCATCAGCCGTTTCTTTCTTCCTGGCACGCTCAAAGCCTTGACGCCAGTTCACAGACAAAAACACACGCGGGAATTCTACTCCATTGGGACATTACCGGCTGGGAAGATATCCGTAGTTGGAAAAGGCTGGCTATATACTTTCCAGCCGGTATATTTATTCTTCCAGCCGGTAAATAGAGTTAGGGGGTGTGGGAGGAAGAGAGAACGGTGTTTTTGGTTTCCGTGGCGTCTGACCCGCTTCTTCCGCCCGCAAAAGGGTACACTTGTCCCCGGGATTTCCGGCATTGATTTTTCTCCGCCGCCGGGGTTCGGAGGTGATTTGTATGTGAAGTTCGTACACCAATATTCCAGACATACGCAGGACAAAACCAGTGAACTGGCGCCAGTTCACTCACTGTTTTGACTTCCACAAAGAAAACTGCCGCGGATCTCTTCGGCACACAGCCTGTACTGTCCCCCGAGATACGGGTCGAGCCGTTCCAGCATGTCTGTCAGATTATCCATGTATGTGAGGGCGCTGAAAAGTTCCGGCGGCGGATGAAACTTCGGTGTATATCCAAGCGCACGTCTGCGCAGATATTCCGATACTGTAAGCCCACAGCCTGCTGCCGACCTTTCGATTTTGCACTTTTCCGCCGTTGTCACACGCACATTGATTCCCTGTGTCCGTTTTCTCATATCCACACCTGCATGGGGTTCGGGGCTGGCCCCGTATGTGCCGCGTCCGCGGCGGCAAAGGGTTGCCGGATGGCAACACAAAGCCCATGCTCGCTGCAGAGAAGCATCTCTGAACATACAATCATGTGGGGAATGCCGCAATGTTGCAGAACGTTCAAAACGCTCCGGACAGAAAAATCTTTTTGCGTTTTACCTGTCTCTCCAATTGCGGCACAGCAGCTTTTTCGTACAGATTCACAATTCGTTTGAATCGTCTGCTCCGCTCCTTTGTTTCTTGCAGGCATCCACATGGATGCCTTGTTTTGAAAACTCCGCTCATACAGGCATCCAATTGGATGCCTGCCTCACTTGCATTTTCATACATGTCCGTTCTTTAGACAGATATCTCCACCGTATTCGCAGCTCGCCCCCTGATGGACTGGGAACACGGCAGGCGGGCCGTTGGCATTTCAGCCGCTCACTGGGAGCCTGAAGGTCTTACTGATTACAACCCAAAGTCTCCCACCCGGTCTGTTGCGCCGGGCTGCTGGTGTGTCATTTTCTTCTCATCGACAGTCAATGGCAATAGGGCCTGCCATGGTGGCCCCTTTACGGGCAAAATGTATCGCTCTGCGCAGAACTCGGCTCACACCTCTCATCCGTGCGCCGCTGTCCGCACGTCCTGGCGCTTTTCCCGATGTCGCTCGTGTCAATAGAAACGTACCTGCCGTGCTGGTATTCATTTTTCAAGGTGCCGGGGAAATTATGTCCGCGACTGCTCCCGTTTTGCAGTCGGTCCTCCTGCCGGAACAGTATTCTATCCCGGCACATTGCGGATTTGTCAATTGCTCCCGCTGTTGACATCTCCAGCATTCCGTAATAGAATACAGACATGCAGAATATCTGCACGTCTGTATTCTACATCCGTTTTTTTCTCGTGTCGATACTTTTATATCAAAAACATGCAAAATATCCGCATTTTTTAAGAGAGGGGTAGATTGGAATGACCTTTGGGGAAAAGGTACGCCGTCTACGAAAAGAAAAGGGTTGGACTCAGGCCGAACTGGCAAAGCTGTCCGGCCTGTCACTGCGCACGATCATCTCATACGAAAAAGGTGAATCCTATCCTAAGAAACGCTCTACGTATGACGTGCTTGCGGAAATCTTTGAAATTCCATCCGTTGAACTCCGCTCGGAAACAGATGGACTCGACTTCCAGAACCTGCCGGAAATTCCGGAAAGCATGATGGAGGTTATTCGTATATTCAACAATCCCGATCTTTCCGGTGAGGAGGTGATGGCGCAGCTTCACGAACTTTGGGTAAAGCGCACAGCTGAGTAATGTTAAGTGTTTCTGAATAAATCTTTAGAAAAGTATGCACACTTTCTACCACTACAAACTCATCGCACTGTATCTTTTCTCTGCCTCCTGGCATTTCAAATACCAGCCAGAGGATGAATAACCCAATTTTTCTCGCTTTATTTTTCATTTTACATTTCAAGCTTTATAGCTATTCACCTATTCCGCCCCATTACAGCTCATCCAAATACTTCCCAAAAAACTTTTTGGCATCTTCCTCACTTTTTATCAATGCTGTATTACCAAAGGAAAAGTATTTCACCATTGGTATCCGAGATAAATTCACAGTCGAGTGAGCGTCTTAAATCTTCAAATAGATCCCCACTCCGTATAAATCTCCTCATTTAAATCACCTGGATAAAATTATTGACTATTCTGAAATCCCATCATGAGTGCCATAGAAAAACTCACGCAAAATTTGCGCATTGGCTTCAAAATCGACCCCAATCATTTTGCGTCCGTCCACCCCTACGCTGTTCCAGCATGTTTCGTAGGTAGGAATCGTCATTTGTTCCATCTTAGAGCCTTCACTCAGAAATGCAGGTACCTCAAGTATCAAACGTGTAATTTCAGCTTTTGTCAAATTCGTTTGAACCATGGGCAAAATTGCATCAGCTAATGCATTTAGAGTGAAAATATCTGAATTTTTCACCTGATTAATTGCCGCCTGAATCACCGTGCGCTGACGTTCAATGCGTTTCCAGTCGCTATCGATTTTACGAATACGGGCATAGGTCAACGCAGTCGTGCCGTTTAAATGTTGTTGTCCCGCTGAGACACGTTGTATTTCTTTCGAAGAATCATGCCTGGCAGCATTATTTATATATTCCGCTTCTGCTGGAGTTAATTCAATATCAATTCCACCAATTGCAGAAATGCCTTCTTTAAATGCGTTGAAATTCACACGAACATATCGTTCTACGTCCAATTTGAAGCAATTGCGCACCGTCTGCATTGTAAGGGCAGCACCGCCATATCGGAAGGTATGGGTGATCCAATCATCATTACGTCCCGGCACCGGTACGCCGATTCCCCGCTCAATACTGATGAGCTTGATCGTATGCTCCTTGGTATTCAGACTCATCACCATGATTGAATCCGCACGTGCGTTTTCATTAAATTCATCCGTTCGTTCATCCGTGCCGAGTAATAGAATGTTTACAACATTGTCATCATGATAAATGTCACCTTCCAAAATTTCTATTCCACCGGAAGCATCCACATCTTCCGGTGCATCTGGAAGGTCGGCAATGTCCAACTCATCATTATCTATGGCATAACTTGTGCTGATGTCTATTTCTTTACTGCCATCATCATATTGAATTAAATCCAGCTTTGAATTATAATACGCCCAGCCCGCCAGCGCCGCTGTTGCCAAAAGCAGTACCGCCGCCGCGGCAATGATAACGCCTGTTTTTTTCTTGTTTTTCAATGTATAGGCTCCCTTTATGTTTCGGCGGGATCAACTGCTTTCTCTTGGCCGCAGAACTCTCCACCATTTCCTTCTGTTATGACACACTTTCTTTCCCGGTCCGCCGGCCTGTATAACCATCCTTCAGCGCAATTCCACGCCTCGACCAGGCCGTCATGCTTCTTTTCTCATACCGGCTCAAAGAATGTATCCGGGCGCTTTGTGTCAAAAATCTTATTACATGTCATAACCGTGACAAGATTCTCTGTTTCAGACAGGTCTCTTTTTAATTTGCGAAACTTATTGTACCTATCCTTTGGATAAAAAGCAAAGCGACAGCCCGGAAGAGAACCCGGACAGACCGCCTAAAAGTTGTTGTATCGTGTTCTATATCATAAGTTACCTCTCAATCAATCGCTTTTTTCATCCACAGATACCGAATCATCAACATTACCTGGATAATTAAAGTAATCGAATAAGCTACGCAATACGCCAAAGAATATCCAACCGCCCCTTGGTTCAGCATCATGCTATATGAACAGATTAGAGCAATTCCCCACAATCCATTGATTGCTACGCTAATCCACATTTTGCTCATTGCCTGAAGCATAAAGCCCGTCTGAACTTGAGCAGTATATAATATAGCGGCAACGATCATAAACGAAAAAGTCGTTTCCCCCACAATATACCCGCTACCATAAAGAGGCAGAATTAAATTTCGAGCAAGGATCACTATTGCACTGATACAACATGCAGCTGCAGTTGTCATCAGTGTGATTCTTATCATCAGTTTTCGAAGTGTATTAAGGTCTTTTTTCACAAATAGTTCAGTATATATTGGACGCATCTGCCCCATTTGCGCGGGAATATATATAATATACTGCATCCATTGGTTTGCAATCGTAAATACAGCCATCTCCGAAAAACCTGAGGTTCTTGTCAGCATTGCATTGCCAATCCAATGCACCGGCATTACAAATAGACCAGATACAAATGCGGGAATGGCATAGGAAAAAGTAGCTTCTTTGGTTTGCTTATTCCATTTCCATGACAATCTAATTTGCATCCTTTTATAGCGCGTTCTGTTTGCAATTACATAAAACACATATTGCGTAAGATGGGAAAGCAACAATGCGTATACTGCACCATATATCCCCCACAACCTTGAAAAAAAGAAACCTGTAATACAAAAGACAGCACAGCGAAGCAGTTGTATGGATGAACTCTGCGCAAATGCTTCAAACCCCACCATAATACTCTGCTCAACGGAAGACATACTTGCAAAGAATACTGTCACTGCAACAATTTTAAAGTAAACTGCCAACAAATCAGATCCCGTTGACAGCAATGAAATCTGCTCGGCAAAAACAAACAAACAAACCGATAAAAGAACAGACATAGCAGCACATATGCTGCTAAGCGTACGTATATACATTCCCGTAATTTCCCCGTTCTCTCTGTTTGCAGCAACATATCGGGTTAAAGTGGCAGATACTCCTATTCCTGAAAAAGTAACAAACAAATTTACCGTATTGCTCAGACTGGAGAACTGGCCAAAAATATTCTGTCCAAGTGATCTTGAAAGCAAAAGGTTGGCGAGAAACATTAATAATCGTGAGCCGACTGCGCCACCCACGCCAAAGAAGATTGCCGAAAAAGTACGTTTGACAATGTTATTTTCCGATACTCTTTTTGTTGATCTCATGTAGTCCGCCTCACATATTGGTTTCTCTATCTTCAATGTGTCCTTGAATGATCACTGTATAGATTACCGCCAAATACAAAGAAAAATACTGTCTTGTAATCAAGCTTGCCGTTAGCGACAATCCCAGAAATACAGCAGCAATAATCTTTCTTCCTCGCTTGATTTCATAAATGCTGGACACAATGATGCTGAAAAAACCGAGCCAACCCGTAACACCTAACGAGCATAGTACATATCCAAATGATTGTGCAAACTCTTTGTTCACTAGCGTATCAGCGCCATCATTAACAAGAGTGATGGAATTTGCATTTAAGTAGTTTGTAAGATTCTGCATGCCTATTCCGAAAATCCTTTCTCCCATATCCATTGTCCCATATATTTCAAATGCTCGGAAAGTTCTCTGCCGAATCGTAGCGCCGTTCATCAAACGATTAATTGCTCTATTATCACCAGCATAAACAAATAAGAATACCAACACATACGAAAAAGCTAAAACAAGAAAAATCTTAATTAAAGCATTTAGTATCTGCGACTTTACAACTCTTTGAGAAACTATCCACCAGACAAGAATACCAAATCCAAACACTATTCCAAGTGCTGAAGTACTAATCGTAATTGCTATTAAGTCAACTACAGCCCCATGGATGTTCCTTTTTATAAATAAGTTAATATAAATATCCAAAATGGCTATTTCCGCAAAATATGATGGTTCTGAAAAAAAAGCACACGGCCTGAAATACCATTGATTGTCAACTGCGTGGAATATGTATTCGCCCACAATTGGAATTCTATTCAAATAGATACCAGCAAGTTTCAGGACATACTGTCCAATGATCACAATAGCAGCAAAAAAGGATATGTTGTGTATCCATCGAAACAATTTGTCCGTTTCTCCGAATGTATAGGCGATATAGTAGCCACAATAGAGAAACATGCAATAAAACAGCACGGCTCGAATGGACGAAAACGCATCATAATAATGCGGTCCACTAAAGGTACTAAAAACGTGAAACAATAAATTCAAGAACATAGCTAGCGCTGTACTTACAAGAAAAAATGAAATGCTGCGAGTCAGCTTAATCCCTTTTCCTATAGCTTCTACTGCCAATAAAGCAAACAAACAATACCTAAGGATACTGGACAGCACTCCCGTTCCTTCGTGTCCTGTAATACATACAAGAATAAAGCATAATGCCATGATGATGTCTGGAAAACCGATCATTAATCTTCGTTTTGTCACAATTTATTCCGCCTTCATGATACACTCAGCAATTCGTTCGGTATGCCACACTGCATTGTAATACTGCTCAAAGTACTTCCGAAACTCATGATTGATCTGTTGCGAAGACACTTGACTTTCTGCCAATTCCAGAATCGCCTCCACCTCTGCATCAGAAATATTGTTCACATCATCAATCATAATCTGATATGGATTATCCCCAGAGACCGATGCAAAGTCAAGTACACACTTGGTATAGATTGGAATGATACCATTTGAGATGTAGTTCGCTAGTTTTGTTGGTGTCGCCACCCGATTAACAGCGTTGTCTTCCCGCAGGGCAAATCCAAAGCTCACATTGTGTAGCATTGCAGGTAAAGCCGTATAATGTACAAAAGCAATTTCAGCATTTTGAATGCCATATTGCTTTACCATTTCCGTTGCTTTGTCCTGTTCAGGAGTAAGAATCAACAATTTTGTTCTCCCACCAGAAGCTTTCTCTATTCTTTTATAGAGTGCCATCGTTTGATCGATACATTGCCATTTACTCAAACCGCCCGTATAAGTAAATGTCATTTTGCTGTAATTCTTTTCACGAATGGCTTCTTCCTGATACTCTGTGTTAAAGCATGGCATCACATAATACCGTTTCAAATCAATATGATATTTCTTTTCATAATGCTCTTTCAGCGCATTGCTCACCACAATTGAAATAAGAGAACGTTTCAATGCGAATTTTTCAATTTGCTCCAACACAAAACAACGTATCCGGCTATGATTGCGCATGTAGCTTTCTTCGGGCAATACCCCTTGAAACCAAGTAATGATCTTTCGATGCCCCATTCTCCAGACCCGCATCATGGACATACAGCTTCCGACAACAATGATCGCGTCCTTATCATCTGGGAATGCTTCTCCTTCGAAGCCATCAAAAATCAACTCACTACACTGTGTTAAGGCATCATGTATAATATTGTAATAGAATTCCGTTGCCGAAACATTCTTACTTCGAAGCAGTATTGTTTTCATAATCCATCTCCCCTAATTTGCCTGCGACAATTCTTCCGTAATCTCATCAATATAGTTCTCGATATAATACCTTTCAGCAGAAGCCTTGCTCCCTTGCTTCAATGATAGCAAATATTGTCTATCCAGATCCAAACGCCGGATAGCCTGTGCAAGCTGCGCCGCATTATTCTCTGACAGGACAATACCTTCTTTGCCATCTGCAACAAGCTCTGCATTATAGCAAATATCGCTGACAATAGAAGCCAATCCAGCAATCTTTGCCTCAATTAGCGTGCCGGGAACGCCCTCAAATGCCCATCTTGTCGGGAAAAGCATAATATCGTAAGTATTCAGCATCCTGTAGAGTTGATCGCCCTTCTCCTTATATATTCCACAATACGATACATTGGGTAGTTTCTCTACACACTTAAAAAATGCTTCCTTGTATTTTTCCATAACACTCCCATAGATATCAAACTGTACATCTGGGAGGTTCTTGGCTGCGTCAAGAACAATTTGCTTTGTCAGAATTGGAAGCTGCTGCAAATCCTCAAGTCGGCGGATTGAATGATAATCTATTCCTAAGCTATCGAACAGCTTCCGATAATAGGGAACGTGAAGATAGCAATGCTCAATCATTTTTTGGAGCTGTTGATCGCGATATTCGCACTTCTGTTCATACGTCCAAGTACTTCTCGACATGAAGCTTTCCAAATACTTTTTCTGCCGTTCTCCATACTTATTGTTCCGAACACGAAATCCTTCTAAAGTACAGGCTATGTTTTGTCCCCATACAGGTAGAAGATCATAAATTTTCATAGTATCTACAAAGCTCATACTACACCTCCAAAAATGAGGTGCTTATAGAAGAAATGCCCGGAATCTAAACTTAGGAGAGTACCCCCCCGATTTTTCATTACTCAACTGTGAGACAATGTTGTCAATATAGTTGTCAATGTAATAGGTTCCCGCAGACTTCAAACTGTTCTTCTTCATTTCTAATAACCTTTCGCGATTCTTATCGAGATATACAATTGCATCAATCATACAAGCTACCGTATTCTCACGAAGTACAATTCCTTCTTTATCATCCAATACCAGTTCGGCATTATGAGAAACATTCGAAACAACGCATGGAATCCCAGCAAACTTTGCTTCTACTAGTGTGCCGGGCACACCTTCCGTTTCGCATCTTGTTGGAAATAGCAGAACATCATAGTTTTGAAATAGTATGTATTTTTCTATGTCGCTGCCCTTGTAAATCCCACAATATTTAACATTATCAAGGGTTTCAATCTTCGCAGTAAAACTGCTAGCATATTCATCCACCAATCGTCCATAGATATCAAAATGTACCTCCGGCAATAGCCGAGCTGCTTCAATAACAATGTCACTGCCTTTATCCTCAGAAACCTGAGAGAAAAAGATACATTTCAGCTTTCCTTTTGGATTCTCTTTTACAGACAAATCTACGGCCTGACGATTTTTAGCATTAGGGAAAATATCTCCATTTTGTAGACCACAATCCCGAAGCGTCTGAAGCATCCCCTTGGTTTCTACATATATTCTGCGATATGCCGAAAGCCAACGCCTATACTGCTGATCTTCCTGCGCATCCTTAGCGGCAGTTCCACCCATAACAATGATTACAGATCGTTTTGCTGCTTTTCGATTCAAATAATACACCAAACCTGTAAACCGCTTTTTCGTCTTTTTTCCCGTTACACCAATCACATATTGAGTATCACGTCTCAATAGTGCAACAAGCAATCTGAACGCTTCTTTCAGGTTCTTACGCTTGATCAAATTCAAATCAATCTTTTCAATATGAATCACTTTGCGCAGAGCTTCAAAAAGCGTGGCATTTTTTATAGTAACCCCACCGTAACCTGGCGGAAACGCACCAATATAATACGTCCTCATGCTTCCACCTTCTTCTTATTTTTTTTAAATCGCTCATTGAATTCAGTATCAAAATCACTTGTCAGAACTTTTTCAATTGCTCTTACATGCCCAATGAGCTTAAACCCGTTCTTTTCAAAGCTCCTAATCGATGAAGCATTTCTGCTGTTGATGGCAGTAAAGAACGTCTGGATTCCTTTTTCATTTCTCAGTACACAAAGCATTTCAGCAATCAGGCAGGTGCTAATCCCTTGACCTCTTGCTTGCTTTTTTACGTATGTAGGGCCAATCCAGGCTTCTTGTGCCTCTAGCTGAAAGCAGCCAAGTCCGTGAATCGCTTTATTTTTTGCAAATTCCGCTCCGACATAACCGATGACTTCGCCATCACGCATAGCAGCCAAGATCAAACTGTTAGGCGAATTGATATACGCTTTCCCGTCAATATGATCAAAGAACTTGATCTTCTCAAAATCAGCTAACCTCTCTTGGGTCAGAGGCGCAATTTGAATCTGCGGTATATTGGGTAGCTCATTCGGTGTTTCGCAACGCAGAAATATTGTAGTAGATTCTCTGCTCTTCAATGAAAGAAACACCTTTTCTATCGTTGCCCTTACTCCCTCATATTTCAAATAAGTAAGCAGCTTACTCATCGAAATAGCCTCCTTAGGATTTTCTTCACCGCCATCATATAAATCATCCAGCTCGGTTTACAATCTTGAGGATCATATATATCAAAGGCTTTTTTGAATTCGTGACGCTTCAAATGAACAGCGGCATTGCTCTTGTTTTTGATTGCCAGAACTGTTCTCAACCTGCTCTTCCAAATCACCGGATTGGCCTGTTCCGTCGGCTTATCCCCGCATAGCACACGGTAAAAATCGCTATAGGCCGCGCCCAAAGCACTTACCCAGCCCCACGGTCTTGGATTGACATCAAGCAAATAAGGTGCGCCTGTATCAGCATCGATTTTGTATTCCATCTCCAAGAAACCCGAATATGACATATTCTGCGCAAATATACGACTGATGCTGCGAATTCGTTGTGCATAATGATCTTCACTTGTAACAACCATCGCTGAAATCCCCTGGGGATACTGCTTGACCTGATTGACAACAATTTCCGCAAGCGGAACGCCATCTTGATAGAATCCGCCTGTGCTATACTGAAATCCGTTGTTCCCTTTGATATAGGTCTGCACATGAAAATGCGTTTTATCCGCATTGCTTTCAGCAAACTCTTTGCAAAGCAAATCAAATTCATCTTGATTTGTGCAAATGCGAACTTTTCCTACCGGATTCTTCTTCTCTATCAGCAACTTTTCATTCAGCTTCACAATGACAGGGAAACTCTTAGTTGGCATATTCTCATAGTCAATCAGCGAATATGACTCCGGAACATGAACAAGATGCTTCTGACAGTACCTTACAATGCGCTGCTTGTCATTGATTAAAGCGAGCTTTTCAAAACTCGCTCCTGCTATTTCCGCAAATTCAGACCAATCAACGTCACTCTCAAGCAAAAGCGTCAAATATTGATCCGATGAAATATACAATACAGGTCTATCGTTCGCTTTCTGTCGAACATCTTCCAAAGCGTAAACCAGTTCTTCTTTAGTGATTGCCTGATATCTCCGTTGGGGATCGATATACTTTGAATACAAACCTACATCGTCGCTGCGTCCCACTGCATAGATTTCTGATGTTATATTATGAAGTTGACGGACTAAAAACAATCCAGAAGGTCCAAGTCCCAAAACAATCACTGATTGATCATGTATCATTGAACTACTCCTCTATCACCTGTGTCCAAAACAGTACGTACATGCATCATTATTACTAACGGCAACTGGATACATCCATACCTTCTGCTGGGAACCAGATGCAAACTGAATGCTTCCGTATTGAAACAGCTTCATCGGCAGCCAATCTTTTTTTAGCCGTGCAATAATCTGGGAATTCATGTTTTCATCCACATGCACAAGATGAACTTCACTGGAAAGAACACCTTCCCCACGCTTGTATGAAATCCATGAGAGCGGACCACGATTGCGTTCATCTGGCTCAACTGTAGTCGAAAACAAAAAGCCAGTGCCACATCTTGTTCCATATATGCAAGATCCATTCAATTGACAGACCTTCACCAGTTCCCCATTCTTCTTAAGACAGTACACAAAGTTTGGCTCATTAACAGCATCAGTTGCATACAATAAGCCTTCATCTGTATCAAAACCTACAACAGCTCTGTATTGTTGAGAACTATATGCAACTGGCTGTACACTATGAAACAGCTTATCTGCATGGTATATACCAGCATGTGGCTCATTGTCTCCGGTAAAGATATAATAGCCACCGTCATGTGCGGGAATAATGCTGTGTATGTGTCGTATTTCTCCAGCAGGAAATGTATGGATTACCTCTACCATTCGATCTTGAGTTACCCCATAGATTCGGACGGATTCGCGCTGTTCATTTGAACCATACTCGCCCCAAAGAACAATGTGATCAGCGTCCTGTGCACAACAGAATCCTAAAGGATCCGTAAACCCTTCATTGGAAGTTGCAATGACACTTCCTAACTTCGTATCAAGATCAATCAGATTGATTTTCCGATGCTGTGCAATAAAGAGCATGTGATCCACAAGAATAGCAGCTTTGGGTTCTCGACGGAATAATCGTACCGTAATCCGAAGTCTATCTTTCCACGTTTTTGGGGATAGGGATAAGATTTTCTGGATCTTTTTTCCTTCAGAATTGGCCAGATACAGCGTCCCCTCATGATAGAGAATTATGTTGTCGTCTGTACCCGCAATGGGTCTATACCCCTTTGCCAGAGACGAACGCTGTATCATCCGATTCTCTTCCATACTCTATCCCCCCAATTCGTACATCTACTTAATGCAACGGAATTCGATATTCAAGATCTTCCTTCGATTTGATATTCACCGAAGAAATGCATCCCAATGCTCCGTAATCCACAGCATACCAACTAGTCTGTTGTTCTTGTTTATTCGAGCATATTAGCTGAATATCGTCTTTCATATGCAAATACGAAACCAAAAACTGCCCCTCGGTCTTATCTGAAACAGTAAGCGTTTCACCGTCTAAACAGATTGTCCGAAAAATAATATTCCCTTGCTGGTCTGTCATCCTCATGTTAATCCGATAATCATCGGTATAAAGTACTTCAACGCTTGCCCGTTTCGCCAATCGAAATGCGCCCCAGCATTGGGATTGTTCGACGCCTTCCACCATTACAGTATTGTGCGCCGCCGTGCTACGGAAAAAGCTCCGCTCCTTGCACTGGTATGCATAGGTACCGCAATTCATCAGAACAGGCTTGCCGTCCTTGAAAAGCTCATAGCTCATCGCATCACAATGCGCATGGCCGGGGATATACGCCGGTCCGGGCTGTCCCGCATCGACAACGAGCTTCCACGGTCCATTTTTGAAGATGTAGAAGCCGCTATCCTTCATTTCGTGGATCTCTACCGGCTGAATGCCAAAACAGCGCTGCGCCGCTTGAACCAGTACATCCAAGCTCTTTGCCACGTTGTTTCCTCCATCGTTGAATAGCGGAATACGCTCAATGCCTTCTTCAAAGGAATACGCAACATTCAACATGGGCTGAATATATGCTTCCAGCTCTCTGCAAGGCTTTCCATATACTCTAAGTGCATGTGCTGCCCGTAATACGCCTTCCAGAATAATCTTATGATACATTGGACTCAATTCGAAATGCATACCATCCGGCAAAATCTCTTCTTTGCATTCTGCCAGAAAAGCAAGCAACACTTTCTGATACATCCGATCATCCTGAAAGTACAGTGTACACAGAAGAAGCGCCTTCAGGTCCTCAAAATAATGATTACCCAGAATGTCCTTTTCAAGATGAACAGCCAAGTATGCATACTGTTCATGCATCGATTTCCGTAATGCTTTGAAAAAAACAGGATCCTTCTCCAATTCTGTCTGTACTGCGCTGATATAGCTCAACCAATTCGTTAATCTCAAGGCGATTGTATAAGAAGCCCAACCCGCTCCGCCATTGCCTTGTTGATTGTTGTCAATCCAACATTGAATACACTTTTTTGACTTTTCAAAGTATTCAGTGTGACCAGTCGAGCGATAAGCCGCTACCAATGAAAACAGAAATTCAAAATAATGAAGATTAAAGTTCCAAAGCGCAGTTTCTTCCTCATAATTCCACTTTTTCCAATCCACAGTGCGTGATTTGTGCAGAAATGTGACCTGATCAGATAACAGTTCATCCGGGCTGAAACGTGCAAGAAACACCGGATCAAAATCCAATTCCTCCAAAGATGCAATAGGGGCAGATTGCCCTGTTTTCATCGCACCAGCCTTGCACCCTAACGAACAAGTCAAGCCAAAGGATCTCTTCAAACGATAATAGACCTGACTTGGTTTCATATACCGCAGCGTATGAAAATACAGTGACAACCTGCCCATAAAACTACCTCTGTTATCTATTTTATTTCGTCTCTACAAGAATATTCGCTATCCGTTCGCAAGCGTGGCCATCACCATAGGGGTTAGAGGAGTGAGCCATCTCATCGTAAGCAGTCTTTTCCGTCAGCAGACGTTTGAATTCCGCATAAATCGTCTCTTCATTAATACCTACCAGCTTCAGCGTGCCTGCTGCGATACCTTCCGGGCGTTCTGTTGTGTCGCGCATCACCAGCACCGGCTTGCCAAGGCTAGGAGCCTCCTCCTGAATTCCGCCACTATCGGTCAGAATAAGGTAGCTGCGAGCAAGGAAGTTGTGGAAATCCAGCACATCCAGCGGCTCAATGAGGTGGAAGTGCTCGTCCTCACCAAATATTTCCGCAGCCGCTTTCCGCACAACAGGGTTCATGTGGATGGGGTAAATAACTTTTAGATCATCATGCTCGTCGACAATGCGCTTGATTGCGCGGAACATGTTGTGCATCGGCTCGCCCAGATTCTCTCGACGGTGCGCCGTCAACATGATCAGGCGGCTACCTGCTGCCCACTCCAACTCTGGGTGCGTGTAATCCTCACGCACAGTAGTCTTGAGCGCGTCAATCGCAGTGTTACCCGTCACATAGATGCTCTCTACCTTTTTGCCCTCGTTCAGCAGGTTCTGCTTGGACATCTCTGTCGGTGCAAAGTTGTACTGCGCAACGATGCCCACTGCCTGACGATTAAACTCCTCCGGGTACGGGGAATAGATGTTGTATGTACGCAACCCTGCCTCCACATGGCCCACCGGAATCTGCAAATAAAAACACGCAAGGGCAGTCACAAACGTCGTCGAAGTATCGCCGTGCACCAACACAACATCCGGCTTCACTTCTTCCAACACGTCTTTGATGCGGTTCAAGATATTAGTCGTCACGTCGAAGAGCGTCTGGCGCTCCTTCATAATGGACAGATCGTAGTCCGGCACGACGTGAAATGTCTCCAGCACCTGATCGAGCATCTGACGATGTTGACCGGTCACGCAGACAATTGTCTCCAACTCCGTGCGTTTTTTCAACTCGTTGACGAGCGGACACATTTTAATCGCTTCGGGGCGCGTACCGAAGACGAGCATTATCTTCTTCATTTCTTTTCAACCTTTCTTATAGGCCGCATAGTCGCTGCAGAAATTTGTTTCCAGGCAAAACCTTCTTACAAACGAATAAAGTAATTGCTATATTACCTAACCAAATTACAGGCACAATGATGATAGGTGTTGTAATCTGCAAAACCGAACACACAAGTATCCTCAACACAGTCATCAGCCAGCCATTAAACAGGTATAGTTGCAAGGAATACTTGCTGCAATCGCATATAAATCGCTGTAGGGCCGTACCCCCCCACACATATTTTTTGTGAGCGTCCAAGACAAAGAAAATGAACGCACAAAACGATATTGCTCAGAAATAAGCTATAGCCACACCAGCATCGCCCTCAAACTTGGCAAGAATAAACTCTATCCCCACATATATGAATATGTACCGTGGTTGCTCCAAGTATCCAATGCTTTCTCAAACGTGTTCGCATGTCACCTGTCATAGTATGCTTTACAACATCGCCCAAGATAAAATACGGCAGATAATGCACAATATCACGTTCTCTCTTTGGTGTCATTATTTCCGCCTCCACGTTACAGGTGGTACACGCCCGGTAGTCTGCAAATGTTATGGCAGTCAAGCACGATTTTCCCTGCGAGCTTGTCCATGCTCTCTTTGATCTCGTTGTGCTCGACCATAATGACAACCATATCCACATCCGCCAAGAAAGCACCCAAGTCATGATACTGGTTTTCGACAACATCCGCCGTGATAAAGGGATCGTACACTTTCAGCGTCGGCGCAAGATGGCGCTTCTGACTTTCCAGCAACTGCAGTGTCGGAGATTCGCGCATATCATCCACGTTCTCCTTATAGGTCAGGCCATACAGACCAACGCGCTTGATATCCGCAATATCCTTTTCCTTCATGATTTCATAGATACGATTGAGCACGAAATCCGGCATGCCGTCGTTGGTCTTCATAGATTCGTCGATAACCTTGGCAAGGGACGGATAATCGCCCACCAGGAACCAGGGATCTACGCTGATACAGTGACCGCCGACACCGGGACCTGGCTGCAGGATATTGACTCGGGGATGCATGTTGCAGATTTTGATGATTTCATATACATCCATATTGTCATGACGGCAGATCTTTGCCAGCTCGTTAGCAAAAGCAATATTCACAGCGCGGAAAGTATTTTCGACAACCTTAGTCATTTCAGCAGTGCGGATATCCGTTACGACAATTTCACCTTGGCAGAAAGATGCATAGAGTTCCTTGACCTGTTCACCAATCTCACGGTTATCTGCGCCAACGGTACGATTGTTGTGCAGCAGCTCATAGACCATATTACCGGGGATTATGCGCTCCGGGGCATGCACCAGATGAATGTCCTCACCGATCTTGAAGCCATTCGCCTCAATCGCCGGACGTACAAACTTGTCGATGGTTCCCGGAGAAACTGTGGATTCGATAACCACCGTTGCGCCCTTCGGGCAGACATCCGTCACGCTCTTGACAGCAGCTACGACGTAGCATGCGTCAACCTTCTTGGAGAACTTATCATATGGCGTAGGCACAGAAACGATATAAGTATCCGTCACCTGATACTCTGTGGTGAACTTAATGCCGCCCTTGACAGCTTCGGCAAACAACTCGTCAAGACCATCCTCCTTAAAAGTGGTATGGCCAGCATTCAAAGTGGCGACCAGCTCTTTGTTATAGTCGGTACCAACTACCTCAACACCATGGGATGCCATCATCAGAGCGGTAGGAAGACCAATATAGCCAAGACCGATTACGTTAATCATTTTGTTACTCCTTTGTTTCTAAACACTTACTAGCAAATTATGCGAATTACAAATCAACAGAAAACAAGCTACGTTCAGTCCCGTTACTTGTTGCACAGTACATGCAATTGTTCTTCGAAACATGCAGCAATCGTTTGCCTTGCGTATTTCTCGTTCATGAGTGCCTTAGCCGATTCAACATGTTCTGCAAAACGGTCGTACTGATCAATAAACTCATCAAATGCGCCCACGATCATGTCTTCCTTATCAGGTGAAATGGACACACCCAATTTTGCCTCTCGAACGATATCGCAAGAATCACCATTTGCAACCAAGAATGCAGGACACCCCAAACCCAATGCTTCATAAACCTTTGTTGGAACGCTATCTTTCATATTTGCATTCTTTAATGGAATGATGCTGCATTTTGCCTTTTTAAGCACCGTGTAAACCTTGCTGTGATCCAACACACCACCAAAGCGTACATTACACAAGCCCTCGTCTTTAGCCCGTTGCTCCAGCTTTTCTTTCTCCGCTCCCTTGCCAAAGAGTAAAAACCGGATATGCTTGTGTTTTGTCTGTGTAGCAATATTCACTACAACATCAAGTCCCTGCGCGAGTCCAATATTACCAATATAGACACAAGTGAACTTTGTATCCAAGTCGTATTCCTGCACGATTGCTTCATCTATTACGCCTTGCCCGATAGATCGGTCAAATCCGTTCCCAATGAGACGTACCTTTTCTTGCTGATCAGCTGGAACATGCCCCTTCAGTTTCTCAACCTTACCCGGAGATACAGTTGTTACCATATCAGCGTGTTTATACATGAACTTGGTAATCAGTCGAAATACCTTGCAGAAGAAGCTCTCTTCTCCAAAGCTACCCATTTCCAGCGCAACTTCAGGCCAAATGTCCCTAACATCATACACAAGCTTTGCGCGTTTCATCTTAGCTATCATCCAGCCAGAAATGCTTACAAGCGGAGGCGGGGAAGTCGTAATAACAACGTCAGCTTTTCCCGCCTTCATTGCAGAAAAAACAGACGTAACAGCAAAACTCATATTGTTAAGCATTCTCATCGCCGTTGTTTTTTTGCGCATTTTTATGGTGGGTGCATAAATGATTCGTTCTGCCCTTTCCTTTGGGTTATGTATACCATCAAGATTTGCTGAACTGGTGATAACCGTTACCTCATTGCTCTTTTCTCTGAAAACATCCGCAAAAACTTGCATCCTATATGAACAAGCCTGACTCGTTGGATAGTATTCATCAGAGTGTATAATCACTCGCATTTCTTTACATTCTTCCTTTCACACAACACTCAAAGAATATCACTCCGACTTCTCCACATCTTTCGCAGCCGTCGTCTGCCCTTCAGCCACGCCTGACGTACTCTCCTTCATGAACAGAATGCTCACAACGTCAAATATTCCCTTCCCGCCCCAAAGAGCCTGAGCCGCCAAAATTTTCAGTTCACGAGGCGCCTTGCTGAAGCGTTCATTCGTGCAAAACCCAGACGCGGAAACTCAAACGGTCATCCGATCATTGTCTTGCAGGTTTTCCTGGTCAAAGGCTGTTGTCGCACCATCCGCAACGCCCTCGGTGGACTCCGGCATAAACAGGATCTTAACTGTCGCAAATACGATCTTAAAATCCTCAATGATACTCGGATGAGCTATGTACATCAAATCCATCTGCAATTTGTCATACGGCGTAGTATTGTACTTTCCATAAACCTGTGCATAACCTGTCAAGCCTGCTTTGGCCTGCAGGCGCAATGCAAATTCCGGCAACTCCTTTTCATACTCCATGGCGATTTCCGGCCGTTCCGGACGCGGGCCAACAATGGACATATCACCAGATAAAATACATATAAGCTGCGGCAGCTCATCAATGCGGCATTTTCGGATAATGCGCCCGATTGGTGTAATGCGGTCATCATTCTCTCCGGTGGAGAGGCGCGCCACACCATCCTTCTCCGCATCTACACGCATGCTTCGGAACTTTAATACGTCAAACAGTTTTCCATCTTTCGTGAGACGGCGCTGCCTGTAAAACACAGGGCCTCCATCAACCGCTTTAATTGCAATTGCTGTTATAACAAAAACAGGAGAGGAAACAATAAGCGCAATCGTTGAAAAGGCAATATCTAACGCACGCTTTATAAACAAGTACTCCGGAGATGCAGCATATCGCTGCAAACGCAGCATCGGCAAATGAAACATATGGAAAGGATGCGCGCCTGACATAAGTGTGTCGCCTACACGAGGGATTACAAAGGCATTGATATCATTTGCAACGCAGTACTTGATAATGAGATTCCGTTCATGGCTGTGAATACCACTTAAAAACACCGTGCTCATATTGGCTAACACATCTATGTTTTCCAGGCATTCGTCTACACTCACGGCATACTGAACATCGTATTTATTTTTCAATCCATGCTCTTCAATTAACCGGCTTATTCCTCTGCGCTCATCATAAATGATTGCCGTAGGCTGTGGTTCGAACGTCCGAAAGTACCATCGTCTTGCTCCGCGTGCCCATAGCACTGAAAGAAGAAGCTGCCCGGCAATTGCCAAAATGCCTGGGAGCAGATTGGGGAAGCCTTTGGACAGCAAACAAATGATGACATACATGACTCCGTCAGACAGCATTGCCGAAAGTATTTGTGAATACATGATTTCAGCGACAGAGTATATTGATATAAGAAAAGCGTCATATATGCGTCCAAAAGTGATGTAAAAAACAAGGAAAAGCAAAATCACAAGCCAATTCCCCTTCGAATAAAAGGGTGACACCACGTGATCTGCATAATAAAAAAACCAACAAACTGCAAATGGTATTGTTATTAAAATAATATTTATCGATTTTACAATTCTGAGCAGAATATCGTGTTTAAACTTATTCATCGGAATCCCTCTCGTGCACCAATATCAACCCTGCTTACTCGATTGTGCAGTGATTTCCCAATCACTCACAATCTCACTTCATTTCCCCGGAAATAAAATCATTTACTCCATTTTTCACAAAAAAATTAATGTTTTTACACAAAATAAAAGCATTATATCCATCTAATAATTATAAAAAATGGTTCCCAACAGATACACATCCTGTCATTAGAACCATTTTGAGATGGGAACAGGCTGCTCTACATCAGGAGCATCCCCGTTAAAAAGAGATTGGGCATTGCATTCAAGCTTCCCGCCCACTGCATTGTCAAACTTTCTTGTGATCAAACGCATTGCTTTCGTTAGCTGAGGGGGGCGCTTATCAGGAGAATGCGTATCTGAAGCGATCACATGGACCACTCCATGCTTAATCAACCTGTACACAAAATTTCGTTGCATTGTATCTCCCACAATGGAATCAGCATTTACTTGTAAATAGGCGCCCGCCTCGATCCAATCCAATGCAATATTCGGGTTTTTCTGCACATATGGATATCGCTCAATATGCGCAATCAGCGGTATCACGCCACCAAGAGTCAACTGATAAATAATATTTGTATCCCACTGGGGTCGAAGCGTCCTCGGCATCTCAAGAAGCATTACTTTCGTTTTCTGAAAGCATAAAGGCAGAAAATCCAAATCAAGAATTGTTGGCGAAATTCTCACTTCAGCACCGAACTTTAAACGCACAGGCAATTCAGAGCGAAATACATAATCAGCTAGGTATCTTGCAGAACGGTATCTTTTATCAATAAAATCCTCTAAATTCTGGCTGTCAGGATTAAAATGTGGCGTACACACAATGTCGGTGATTCCGGCATCGTTCTGCATTCGTAATAGTTCCATAGAAACTTTGGCGTTTTTAGCACCATCGTCTATTGCAGGTAAAATGTGGCAATGTAAATCCGTCATCGGTCAGCGTTCTCATATGAATAGTTGTAGCTGTAATAGTAACCGTTTTTCTTTTCGGTCGATTTTGTATCAAACCCGTTCAATACCGCACCCAGGATATTAGCATTTACCGCATCGAGATTCTTTTTTGCAAGCCCGACCTCATCAAAGGTCGCATAGTTTTGCCGCACTACCAAAATAACACCGTCGGCATATTGACTTAAAACCGCTGCATCCGTTACCACGGAAACGGGCGGTGTATCGAAAATGATGTATTCATAATGCTTATCGAGTTCATCAATCAGGTTCTTCATTCGAGGAGACCCCAGCAATTCTACCGGGTTCGGTGGAATCGCATCCGCGACCATTACATGCAGGCCGAGGCCCTTCATGTTGATGATAGATTCGGCCAAAGAGCCATCCGCAAGAGCACTGGTTATCCCCTTGTAGGCAGAATTGTCTATTTTCAAATACCGATGGATAACCGGCTTGCGTAAATCGCAATCGATCACAAGGACACGGCTCCCCGTCTCGGCCAGAGACACAGCCAAATTTAACGCAACACTGCTCTTTCCTTCACCCGGGATCGCGCTGGTAAAGATAAGCTTTTTGCAAGCCTTACCCATGGCCATGAAATTAAGGTTTGTTCGCAGGCTCTTGTATGCTTCCTGATACTGGAAAGGAGTATTCTTATTCATCAAAACAAATTCTCGCCTTATTGGTTTTGATTTTTTTGCCATCATCTCTCCCCCTTCATATCAATCTGCGGGATTACGCCAAGAACAGTAAGCCCTAATTTATTCGTGATATCATCATCTGTCATGAACTTATTGTTCAGAAGATACCGCAAGATCACGATGCCGACTGAAATGACCAAGCCAAGCATCCCAGCAAGTACTGTGTTTTTAGCTTTACTGGGAGAAACAGGCTCCGGCTCTGCTTTGGCCTGTGATATTATCTCTACGCTGCCGGCTTTCACCGTTTGGATAATAATCTCCGGTGCTTGCTCAACGATATCTGCTGCAATCGCTCGCGCCCTCTCGGGATCTGTATCCTTTACGGTGATTTTCATTACCTGTGTGGAATTCACCGATTCAATGCGCACTCTTTCTACCAAATCGTTGTACGACATGTTAAGGTTCAGATTTGAAATCGTTTTGTCCAGCACCGTATCACTGGTAAGGATAACAGCGTATGTATCTACCAGCTTCGTAGCCGACGTGAGCTGATCATTTGTAATGGGCGCTTGTGCAGCGGCCTGGTCCTCTCTCGAGTTAACAATCAACGTAGCACTGGCTTCATATTGCGGTGTCATTGCAAATGTACTGACGAGATATCCCGCAACGGCAAGCAAAATGGTAACAGCAAGAATGACCAGTAAATTTTTCTTTAATAACCGCAGTATTTCAAGCAGATCTATGGTCTCGTACTCTTCCTTCAAGCGTTTCCCTCCGTTGTCTGGCATCAACTACATAATTTGCATTATGTCTTAGAAAAAAAGCCGTCGAGCGTTTCGACAGCTATGACATAATTTGCATTATGTCTTTATATCTGCGGCAATCAACGTGCGTCTACCGCTAACAACCAAAATAAAGGCACACTGAAAGAGACCTTGCACAAATTGTGGTCAACATTTTTCAGTGAGCCTGTTTGTAATGCAAAAAATACAAAATGCCGTTGACCATATTGATAAAAAGGCCTATAATGGTTATCGATAATATGTAAGAAATTCTGGCTGCCAATGCAGAATGATTACATAATGCAAATTATGTGATTGCCGACCGCTCTTCCCGGGCGGTTTTATTTTTTCAAATCAAGAGCTGCATTCGCGCCAGCTGGCTTAACTGCTCATTTCCGGAAGTCAAAGTATAAATACGAGTTGTATTCACGTTGCTGTGCCCCAAGACATCAGCCAGCCGGACGATATCTTTATGCTGTTTGTAGAAGATACGGGCAAAAAGGTGCCGAAGGTTGTGAGGGAATACTTTCTCCGCTGCTACTTTGGCATATACGCACAACCTTTTCATTGCTGCCCAGATGCTGGAACGGTTGGTTGGGCATCCGTTCCGTGAAACAAACACACTGCCTTTGCAGATTGAGCGCTCTTTGCAATATTTGCTCAGACGGATACACAACGCTTTTGGAATCAGTATTCTTCGGATTTTCCCCTTGCAGCTTACTTGCGCTTCCTGACGTCTCAAAGCTTGCACGGTGATATACTGCAGCTCACTCACACGGATGCCGGTAGCACAAATCGTTTGCAAAATTAAAGCAAGCTGCATATTTCCTCTTTTTTGGGCGGTTTCTACAAGATTAAAATATTCTTCACGAGTCAATTCCTTTTTCTTGTCACAAAAGCTTTGCCTTTGTTGCTTTATCAAACGCACACGGCACTCGTAGGCTCCCATATATGCCAATATACTGTTCACAGCAACCAGCATGGAGTTGATACTGGCCACCGCATAATCCGCCTCAATCAGATGCGTCTTATAGTCAATCACCTTTTCTTTATCTACACGCTTGTCTTCCGGCAAAAATGAATAGAAAGCAAGAATATCCCTGTTGTATTTTTCAAGGGTCGCTTTCGATTTTTCATCTTGCCGCTGCTGTGTAATGAATGCTGAAATAACGTCCTGTGACAACACCATACGCTTCATAATACTGCCTCCCAGATTTAATTGTCCGCCATGAAACAGGTTCGACTCTTTATTGTACCCACCTAAGCCGCCAGGATAGATAACGCGATCAATTTATGTGCCGCTTTCACACCTGGTAAATTTTGGTTGATTTCTATATCTCTCAATACAACTCTTATCTTCCGCCTTCCGTCACAATACCTCCCATTGACGTATTGGCGATACCTCTTGAAGCACTGCACCAACATGAGATGTTATCACGACCTGATTTCCTGCATGGTTTGCCTTGAAGCATAGAGCCGGCCATGTTTGAAACAAAAAACACCACGCTGTACAGTTGTTTTTCAACTGCAGCGTGGTGCTTTTTCCGTACTAAAAATCAAACCATCCTTATAACGGACGAAATCTCTGACAAGCGCGTGGAGTGTTCCGCCTGTGTCTTTAGATATGTGACTGCCCCGCCTCCTATTTGCTCACCGCCTGACGGGAAACATCCATCAAGTCTGCAAGCTGTTCCTGGGAAAAGCCTTTTTCCCGCCGCAGCCGCACAAGGTTATCCGCAAAGGTCATATTGATCTCTCCTTTTGTTTTTGATGGACTTATCATAGCCTGTTTCCCTTTCTGTGCGCCACCAACCTGCGCCTTGCGATTTGTCAACCGCAGGTTGCGTGTGCTTTTTCTGCTCTTCACAAAGCAAAAAGGGCCGCGCCGTGGCGCGGCCCGCAAAACAAGCGGGGAGTGCGGTCAGCGGTTCATCTCGCTCACCGGGCCCGTGGCGTTGTGCTCCCGGATGATGCGGTCGATCTCCTTGAAATCGGAAGAAGGCAGATCGCCCGGCACTGTGTTTTTGACGCTGGATGTGGCGTTACCGAACTGCATGGCTTTCTGCGGATCGCCGTATTTTAACAGGCCGAACAGCACACCCGCCACATAGGCGTCGCCGGAACCGATGCGGTCAATGACGTCGATGTTGGTATAGGGCGGCTCCGTGTAAAACGCGTCCTGCTGGGCGGAATACAGCACCGAGGTGAAATTGTGTTTACGCGGGCTGAGGACCGTGCGCTGGGTGGTGGCGACAATTTTCACGCCGTACTCCTGCGCGTAACTTTTCATGATGTCCTGCAGCTCTCCGGTTTTTTGGAACATACGGCGGCTGGTCTCTTCAGAAACGAACAATACATCCACCAGCGGCAGGATGCCTTTGATGGTCTCTCGTGCTTCGTCTTCACCCCACAGGTTCGCACGGTAGTTCACGTCAAAGGAGATGAGCGCACCGTTTTCCTTGAATTTTTTCAGCACCTGAATGGCCACGTCGCGCGTGCCCAGCGCCAGGCTGATCCCGCTTAGATGGAACATCCGCGCGGAAGAAAACGCCTCGGCCGGAATATCGTCCATCGTAAGGCCGCAGACGGAAGCGTTGAATCGGTCATACACGATGGTCGGCTTGCGCGGCGCGGCGCCCATCTCATAATAATAGATGCCGAGGCGTGCGCGCGGGTCGTCGTCATACGTTAAAAAATCATCCGACACGCCGACGAAGCGGATGCGGTTTTTGATGAAGGTCCCCAGCTCGTTCTGCGGCAAGCGAGAGATGATGCCCGTTCGCAGGCCCATGAGCGCTACGCCGGAGGCTACGTTCAGCTCCGCGCCGCCGGCGCGCTTTTCAAAAATGTCCCCATCCACGATGCGGGCATGACGCGGCGGCGAAAGCCGCAGCATGATCTCGCCGAAGGTAATGAGGTCGAACGCCTTTTTTTCCATAGGAAAGCCCTCCATACGGTTATTTTCAATTTCAGTATAGCATAAAACTCCGCGCCTTGCGAGAAGGTTTTGCATTGTGGAACGTGCCTCCCGCCCGCCGCATCAGCACTGTGCAACTCTTGCGCGGGCGGGTTGTAAAAGGTGCGGAAAGGGCACCATGCGGTTTCTTTCTTTTGCTGCGCATGCTATAATAAAAATGTATTGAAAATTTACAAAAGAGCCGGAGCGGCCCGAAGCGGGGTTGCTCCACAAGGTCAAAAAGGAGAGGTTTTTTTGCAGAACAAGGACGAAGCGCTGGGCACACAACCCATTGGCAAGCTGATGCTCAGTCTTGCCCTGCCGGCCGTTGCCGCGCAGTTCATCAACATGCTGTACAATATCGTGGACCGGATCTACATCGGCAACATCCCCGGCACAGGCGCACTTGCGCTGACAGGCGTGGGCGTTACGTTCCCCATCATCCTGCTGGTCTCGGCCTTTGCCGCATTCGCCGGAATGGGCGGCGCGCCGCTGGCTTCCATCCAGTTGGGCGCCGGCAACCGTGAAGGTGCGGAAAAAATTCTGGGCAACTGCTTTTCCATGCTTCTGGTGCTGTCTGTTACACTGACAGTCATTTTCAGCATCTTCAAAACGCCGCTGTTGTATATGTTCGGCGCCTCCGACGCCATCATCGGCTATGCGGAGGACTATATCTCCATTTACCTGGCGGGTACTATTTTCGTACAGCTTGCTCTGGGCCTCAACACTTTCATCAGCGCACAGGGCCACGCCACCGTTGCAATGCTCAGCGTGCTCATCGGCGCGGTCATTAACATCGTGCTGGACCCGGTGTTTATTTTCGTGTTCGGCATGGGCGTTTCCGGCGCGGCGCTGGCTACCATCCTTTCTCAGGCCGTCAGCGCCGCGTGGGTGCTGCGCTTTTTGTTCAGCGCAAAAAGCGGCATACGCATCCGGCGCGGGAACATGAAGTTCGAAAAGCGTGTGGTTGGCAAGGTCATCGGGCTGGGCATCGCTCCTTTCATCATGCAAAGTACCGAGAGCCTTGTGAATATCACGCTGAACGCCGGACTGCAGCGCTACGGCGGCGACCTGTACGTGGGCAGCATGACCATTATGCAGAGCGTGATGCAGATGCTCGTCATGCCCATCCAGGGCATCACACAGGGCGCGCAACCCATTATGAGCTACAACTACGGCGCCAAGAATTACAGCCGCGTGCGCAAAACTTTCAGCCTGCTGCTCAAGGTAATGCTGCTCGTTACCGTCTCGGGCTTTGCCCTGGCCGCGCTCCTTCCCGGCGTGCTGGCGCGCATGTTCACTCAGGACGCGGAGCTGATAGAAATCGTTAAAAAGATGATGCCCATTTTCTTCGGCGGCATTTGGGCCTTCGGCGCGCAAATGGCCTGCCAGACTACCTTTATGGCGCTTGGCCAGGCCAAGATCAGCCTGTTCCTGGCGCTGCTGCGCAAAGTGGTGCTGTTGGTGCCCCTGGCATTGCTGCTGCCTGTTGTCATGGGCGGCAATGTGCTGGGCATCTATATTGCCGAGCCTGTGGCCGACGTGATCGCCAGCTTTACCACGCTGTCCCTGTTCCTCATCAAGCGCAAAACGCTGCTGCCCGACGGCGGCGCACCCGCAAAAAGCAAATAACCCGACGCTTATTTTCAAACGACGGAGGCTGCCGTGAAGCACGATTCCTTTAAAACTTATCTGCACTGGGGGCTCACTGCCTTCGGCGTTGTCGCGTTGAGCATCCTGTTCTTTTTTTCTCTGTTCAAGGCGGGCGCGCTGGTGCATTTTTTCCAAACGCTGCTGGGCATTTTAATGCCGTTTGTGTACGGGCTGGCCATGGCCTATCTGCTGACCCCGGTGTTCAACTGGCTGCACGCGCGCTTTGCGCCCGCGCTGCAAAAACACGTAAAAAATCCACGCCGTGCTGCCCGCGCCGCAAAATTTCTTTCCACGGCGCTTTCGGTGCTGCTGGCGCTGCTGCTTGTGGCCGCGCTGCTGTGGATGGTGTTGCCGCAGGTGATCTCCAGCATCGTCGGGCTGGTGGAATCCAATCTGCTGACGAACAGCATCCAGAACGTGACGGGCTGGATCGAGGACACGCTTCAGAACAACCCGCAGTTCGAAGCTGCCGCACAGCGGGTATATGCCGAAGCCGTGGCAGCTCTCACCGCATGGGTAAAAACGGACATGCTGCCCCAGCTGACGAACCTGATGAGCGGGCTGCTGGGCACCCTGACCTTTTTCAAGAATGTATTCATCGGCATCATCATCGCCATTTATGTGCTCAACAGCAAACAGCTTTTTGCCGCACAGGCCAAAAAATTGCTGTACGGCTGCCTGAGCACCCGCCGCGCCAATATCGTGCTGGATAACGCACGTTTTACTCACCGGGTATTCGGCGGCTTCATCAACGGCAAGCTGCTGGATTCCCTCATCATCGGCATCCTGTGTTTTGTCGGGATGACAGCGCTGCGCATGCCGTATGCGATGCTCATCAGCGTGGTGGTGGGCGTAACGAACATCATCCCGTTTTTCGGGCCGTTTATCGGTGCCATTCCCAGCGGGCTGCTTATCCTTCTCATCGACCCGCTCAAGGCGCTTTACTTCGTGCTTTTTATCCTTGCGCTGCAGCAATTCGACGGCAATATCCTGGGCCCAAAAATTCTGGGCGATTCCACCGGCCTTTCCAGCTTTTGGGTGATGTTCGCCATTCTGCTGGCCGGCGGGCTGTTCGGGTTTGTCGGCATGGTCGTCGGCGTGCCGCTGTTTGCGGTGCTGTACAGCATCCTCTCCGGGCTGGTGTGCCATTCGCTGCGCCGCAGGGGCATGCCGGAGGAAACACAGGCCTATTATGAACTGGACCATGTGGATGAGCGCACACACGACATCCTATACAATGAGGCTCCGGCCCGACCGGCCGCGGGATCTGCGGACAGGCCTGAATGACCGTCTGTCCGCTTTGAATTGAAAATCGGGGATGTATGATACATCCCCGATTTTATTTTTCCACTTTCCGGCCGTGCGCTCCGTTTTTTTATACCCGCCAGCCTTCGCCCGCGTTACAGCACCCTTTCCATCACCACAGCCGTATAGCTTCCGTTGTTCACTTCCTCGCCTGTGCGCACAAAACCATTCTTGGTCCAGAATGCCTCGCTTTGGCAGTTTCCTTTGGCAAAGCCCAGCCTGGCACGCCTCAGACCCTGCCGTTTCAAAAAGCAGAGGCACTCTTCGATGATCGCCGTTCCCGTCCCTTTTCCCTGGCTGGCGGAATCCACCATGAAAAGGCCGATGAACGCAGTCTCATCATTGGGATATTTGAGGATCAGGTCCATAACGGCTGTCAGCATACTGCCGTCAAAAAATCCAACGTAAAATTTATCTTCTCCGCTTTTCCCCGGCGGCAGAACTTTCATATCCTCCCGGATGCTTTCCAACGTTACACACGGCGGACAATATTTGTAAAATATGGGATTTCCCGCCGAAAGGCGGTACACTGCGCCGACATCGCTGTCACACAGCCTTCTGGCGCCATACCTCGAAGATAACCCGGCGGGCTCCATCCTTTCCCCTTCTTTCTCACCTATGGCTTCATGCTGCTCCGGCTGGAAAACAGGCAGGGCCGCCGCATTTGCGGCGGCCCTGCCTGTATCCGTCTGTTCAGCTTTTTCCCGTATTGCGGCGGTATGCCATGTAACTTTCCAAAATCACCGTCGCCGCCACCGCGTCCAGCACATCCTTACGCCTTTTGCCGTAAGTGCCGTTTTCCGAAAGGATGTTCGCCGCGCTTACGGTCGTCTGCCGCTCGTCCCACAGCTCCACGGGAATGGGCACAATGGCCCGCAGCGTATCGGCCAGCTTATGGCTCTTCTGGGCGCGCGGGCCCTCACTGCCGTCCATGTTTTTCGGCAGGCCGATGACGATCATCCCCACCTCATATTCGCGGCTGGCGTACACGATTTTTTCCGCCACCTTGGCCAGGCTCTTCTCCTCGATGATGCCGATGGGGCTGGCCAGGAACTCGGTGCGGTCACACACAGCAAGGCCCGTCCGGGCATCGCCGTAATCCACTGCCATGATCTTCATTGCATTCTCCCTTCCTGCATGCTTGTATCTCATGCGGAATATACCTTTTATCATACAGGATACGGATGGTTTTTTCAAGCCGCGGCACACCCTGAAGCGCTCTATTTGCCGCCCCGCGCCCGCACACGCAGGCCCGCGATGATATTCATGAGCGACGCCACACAGATAATGCCCAACGCAATTGCACCGGCCTCGGTGAGCACCCGCTGGGCATACTGGCCGAACGCCTCATACTGCCCGCGCACAAGAAAGCTCATCATATAATATAGGTCGCCGCCTGGAATCAGCGGAATGAGCATGGGAACCAGCAGCATGATGACCGGCGCCTTGACGGCGCGCGCCAGCAGCTCGCTGGCCAACGCCGCCGCCAGCGTGGCGAAAAACAGGCCCGCAAAAATATCCAGGCCGTTACAGGTGCAGGCCAGATACACCGCCCACGCCAACGCGCCGCCTCCGGCGGCCAGCAGCAGCTTGCGCCCGCGGATATTGAACAGCACGGCAAACCCAACCGAACCGATGCAGCCCATAAGCGTCTGTACAAAATACCAAGCCATTTTCATCCCCCCATCCGCATCAGCACGGCTGCAAAGCCGATGGCAATGGCCAGAGCCTTGAGCACGGCCTCGCTCAGTCCCAGAAGGCCGGAAATGGTATCGCCGTTGATCATGTCCCGCAGCGAGGTCGTCAGCGCAATGCCCGGAATGAGCAGCATGATGTTGCCGATGATGATCTTATCCGGGTTCTGGCCCAGGCCGAAGCCCACCATCAGCATGACGGCCAGTGCTGCCAGCGCGCTGGCCAGCATACTCTGCAAAATACCGTTGAGCCGCAGCCGCTGGCAAAAGCGCAGCGCGCCGAACAGCAGCATGCCCGAAACGGCCGCCGTCGCAGCGTCGCGTAACGTGCCGCCGAAAAAGACGGAGAACGCCGCTGAGATAACGGCGTACATGGCGCACTGGGCGGCGTCCGGGTAAGCCGGGGCATTGCGTACCTCCTCCACCGCCTGCCGAAATTTTTCCGGCGGCAGCGGGCCTGCGCACAGTCTGCGCGAGAGCGCGTTCACCCGTTCCACACGGCCCAGGTCCGTATCCCGCGCGCGGATGCGCCGCGTTTGTGTAAGGGCGCGCCCCTCCGGTGTGCGCACCGTCAGCACGATGCTGGACGTGATGGTAAAAACGTCCGCCTGCGCAAAACCATACACCATACACAACCGGGTGAGGGTATCCTCCACGCGCATCACCTCGGCACCGCTGGTCAAGAGCAGTTCACCCATGTCCAGAATGCACGCCAAAAGCGCGCCGTCCTGCGTTTCCGCCGCGCCCGGCGGCGCGGCGGCCTGTCCCTGTGCCATGCGTTTCCCCTCCGCAAAATCCACAATTTTTCCGGCGGCATCCGCGGGCGCGGGGCCCGCGTGAACCACACAAAGCGCGGCACAGCGTGCCGCGCTTTCTGTTTTTACTCCGTGATCTCCAGCACCAGGTGTTCAATGGCCGTATGCCGGTTCATATATACCACATTCAGACGGCCGTCCCTGTCCCTGCACATGGCGGGCTGGCATTTATTTCCCGGCGCGGCGGCCAGTTCGATAAGGTTTTTCCAGGTTTTTCCCTCATCCTTCGAATAGGCCAGCGTCAGAGGGCTGCGCTCGTGCCAGTCTGCCACAGGCGTGTCGTTGTAGGCCATCAGGATGGTGTCTTTGTCCCAGCTGATGACATCGATCTTCGATTCGTTATTGAGGATGGTTGTGGGCACAGGCTGCGTCCAGGTTTTGCCGCCGTCCCGGCTTTCGGCTGTATACGACACCAGTGATTTCACGCCCGCGCCCCAGCCCGTACTGCCCGGACAGGTACGCGTGAACATACGGATGGTGCCGTCCGGCCGAAGGCAAAGCGCCGGCTCCCGGATGAGATTGCCGTCGTCCGCAGAGAGGATGGGGCCTTTTTCCCATGTCTCGCCGTCGTCGTGGGAAAGATAGATGCGAACTGCGCCGAAGTATTTATCCGGAAGCTCACTGCTTGTGGAGGCGAACACGATGGTGCCGTCATCCAGCAGGACGCTGTCGTTGGAGGCGTGGCCGCTCTGGATGCCCGCGGGCTGCGCCGGCTCCCATGTGCGGCCGCCGTCCTTCGTTTTGCGTGTCCACAGCTCGTCCCGGCCGTTGCACCAGGTGGTGAAGTTCACCTCGGTGTCCAGAAATTTTGCAAACAGGAGAATGATCTCCCCCTTTTTGTTTTTGAGAAACACCGGGTCATGGCAGCAATAACGGATGTCACAGCCCACGGCGTCCGGGTTCGACCATTCTTTTGCGCCCGGCTCCAGCACAGACACCCAGTCTTTGGCGTCGCGGCCCATGGGGTCGCCGTTCCACTGCAAAAAGCCACCGTTCCATACGGCCAGCAGATTTCCGTTGTCCGCCAGCGTCAGGCTGGGCATATGATAGCACTGGCGCTCGTCGAACCACTCGACGACCCACTTTCTGTCTATGATCTTTGCCTGCATCATATTTCTCCTTTTTTAACAATGGGAAGCTTGCTGGGGCAGCAGCCGCCCTGAATTTCTTTGCGTTGCCGGGCCGGCAGGGTTTTCTTTCCGCAGTTTTTTAACAACGGAAAGTGCTTTGCGGCCAACGGCTCTTCCGTTTTTGGCAAATATGTTTTTGTTTATGCGGAAAAACGCCCGCGTTCAAGCCCCCGGCGCGGCCTGCTTCGCGGAGCGCATGGCCCCGCGGCACAGCAGCACCGTGCCCACCTGGGTGAGCGTCAGCACAAGCAGGCTCCACACCTGCACGCCCACATCCTCGCCCACATATACGTTCATAACGATGATGATGGAAAGCCCCACACAGCGCCCAAGCTCCAGAACGGTATCGTTGACAGCCAGCAGCTCGGGCCGGTGGTCGTCCATCTCGGGCACCAGCTGCATCATATCCAGAAAAGTGCTGTATGTGGAATTCTCCAGAAAGCCCGCAAAAAACGAATTGACCACTGTATATAGAATAACCGTCATCGGGCTGAGATGCAAGATGCAAAGTGCGGCAATGCCTGTGAGCACCGCTACCGCGATACCCATATACCGCACTCGGTTCGCCAGTGAAAGGATGCGGCTGGCGATGACGTAGGAAGCGATGGCCGCCGCGGCTGAAAGGAAGGTATTGAAGCCCACCAGCAGCTCATTTTTCACCATCTGGTACAAAACGATACTGAGGATGAACGTGAACGCACCTTCTCTCACCCCTTTGCAGCCCTGCGCAGCCAGGCTGTACAGCAGATGCCGGTTGCGTCCAATGGCGCGCAGCGTGCGGGGATAGTCCACCTTATGCGCGCCCGCCATACGGCGCTTGGGCAGCCGCAGCGCCAGCGCACAGGTGACGGCGGACACGGCAAACGACAGCCCGAACACCGCCATATAGCCCCGCGTACCGCCCACTGCGTCGATGATGAAGCCCGCCAGCAGCGGGATGGTGAGGTTGACGACGTTGGCGCAGATGTTCACAATGGCAAGGCCGCTGTCCCGGTTGGTAAGGTCTGTGGAATCCGACAGCAGATGGCCGTAGCTCAGCCAGTAGCAGCCGTCCGCAAGACCCGCCAGAAGCCCAAGCCACAAGTGCCAGCGCGAGGCGTTGTCCCCCAGCACGATCAGCAGCAGATACAGCACATTGTAGCCCAAAATACCCAGCACCGCCGTCACGCCGGAATCCGTGCGCTGCAAAAGCCCTGCCGCCAGCAGCATGGCCGCCGCGCTGCCCAGGAAAAACGTAGCGTTATACATCACCACGACCTTTACGTCGCCCGTCTGCCCCAACAGCATCGTATTGATAAATACATGGGGCAGGCCGTAAAATACCAGAAAACACGCATGCACCGACAAAAAACGGTAAAATCCGCCGCCCAGCGTCTCGCCGTTCACCAGCACCTTCAGATAGCCAATAAATGCCCTTATTTTTTTGCTCATGCCGGGGTCTCCCCTTCCGCCCCCGGCGCGGGCATGCGCAGCAGAACAGCTTCCATGCTGGGCACATCTACCGGCACCCGAACGCCTGTTCCCGCCGCTTCACACACAGCGGCCTGCGGCGCGGCCTGTTCTACGTGCGAACGCCAGACCTCCGCGCTTTCCGGCGCAGTTCCCGCAGAAAACGCCAGCTCCACAGCGTCGGCATCATCCGTGCTGCCGTTTACAAGGTAGACATCCAATCCCCCGTCCCGTACAAAGCAGTACGGCTCCAGATACGGCGCGCCGCACACCAGCGGAAACGGCGCGCCCGCTGTGCGCAGCACGTCGTGCAGCACAGCCTGGCGCATGCTGTTCAGCAGCATGGGCGGGATGGATACAGAGCTTTCAAAATTCCCGAAGGGATAGACGAGTACGCGGCCGTCCACCACCACCTGGCCGTGGGCGGTACGGCGGCGGAAGGAATCGTACAGCGCAGTATATTCGTTCACCTGCACGCCCTGCGCATAGGTCACATCCAGCGCGTCGCTGCACGAGACGATGGCCGAGGCCCGTGCGTTTTTACGCCCGCAGTAGGTCTTGCCGTTCGTCACCTGCTCATAGGCGTAGCCGCCGTCGTTTTGGCGCAGCCAGCGCACGCTCTCAATGCCCGCAAGGCGGCCAAGTCCCATTTCGCACAATGTCCAGGCCGCGTCTCCGTTCAAAATAACGAAATTATTAGCGAACAGCCGCGCCAGCGTTCCCGCATCCCAATTGCGCAGCACCTGGCCGGATGCCGCCACTATCTGACCCGTCAGTTCGGGGCTGCCGGCGTAAGCATAGGGCACGCCCATGGCGGGCAGCAAGCCGGCAAAAAACGCCTCCTGCGGATACAGCTCCTCCATGGAAGAGCCTTCCCGCGTGTGCAGCGTGTACGAAGAACAGGGGCTGTACAGTACGCGTACCCCCAGGCGCTCCTCTTTGAACACACCGCTGCGGGTCAGGGCATTCAGATAGGGCTTTGTACGGTGCAGCATCTGCTGATAGCCGTCCTCCCAAACGATGCCGTTGCCGTTGAGGTCATACAAGTCGATGGTGATGCCCGCCAGATCCAGCGGCAGTGCGCTCAGCAGCTGGAAACGCGTGAACCGGCGGGATTTCGAAAACAATGAGAACGGAAAGTTTTCCAGCTCCGGGTATACCTCGGTCTCCGATGGGAGCATTGCACGGGTGAGCATAGACACCATATTGAATCCGTGCAGATAGTTCGACGGGGAATTTTCCTGATATCCGGGCAGATGCACACGGTCCACAGGCGGGCGTCCGGCCGCAAGCGTGTGCAGCAATGCATGCCAGTCGCGCCCCTCGGCGGCGTGGATGTGCGGAGCCGAGCTCATGAGGCCCACCTTCGCCTGCTTTGACGCAGCGCGCACCGCCTGTCCGATGGCTCCGGCGGCGCTGAGCATCGTCTCGCGGCTCACATCCAGCCATATCTTCCGATAAGGATGCGGCTCGCCGGGACGCAGCACGCCTGCCAGAAATTCTTCCCGCGTCAGCGGCTTGCCCGCGCGGGCGCTGTACAGCTTCATATGCTCGTCACAAAAGCAGCCTCCCCACACAAGAGGCTCGTGGTTATGCAGACGGAAGTCGTCCTCCACCCAAAGGATGGAGGGCTCCAGCTCCGCATAGCGCGCGTACAGCCGGGCGATGTATTTCTGCCATTCGCCGCACAGCGGGCAGACGCACAGCTTCGCTTCATTTCCCTCCACATCCACCATGGGGCGAAAGTTCTGCTCCGGCCGCAGCGTTTTGCCAAGGTCCGCGTGCATGACGCTGTGCCACTGGTTAACAGACATCGTAACACCTTTTTCAGCCAGCAGCGCGCTGATTTTGCGCATCATTGCAAGATACACGTCCTGCTCGTCAAAGCTCATATGGCCAGTGTTGATCTCCTCCACGTTGGCGAATACAGCCACGTCGTCGATATCCGCCTCGTCCACATAGCGCAGCAGCGCCGGGATCTCCTCGGCATCGTTGAAGCCGGGGTCGCAGCAGAAGCGGAAAATATATTGAAATGGATCTTTTTTCATAGGGCGGCAGCCCTCCTGTCTGTGAAATGCGGCCGCGCCGCGCGCGGCAAAAAGAGTCAGTCCTGTTCTACGGGCACGCCGTAGAACGAGAGCATGGGCATGCGCATGCAATCGCTTGGGATGGCCGCACCCGGGTTCATGCGCCATGCGCCATGCAGGCGCGCATCCGCGCCAAGCGGGCGTTCAAAAGTGATGGTCAGGCTGTCCGTGCCCGTCTCATACGCTTTCGGGGCGGCAAGGCCCTGCGCGTCCTCGGCTTCAAAGGGCAGCAGGGCCGCGGGCACGCCAAAGGGATTGAGCCAGTTGCGGATGCGCGAAAAACGAACCGTCACCGTGTCCGGGGCAGTCTGAACCACGGATTCCGGCTCCGGCGCCATCCAGTCCACATCGCGCCCGTAGCATTCGGCCATCGCGGCGCGGGCGCACCGTTCCCCCACCACAAGATTGCCCTCTGAAGCATTGTGGATGAAGTCATACAGCGCAAGGTCCGCGGCCGGCACCACGGTCACATGCTCCAGCGTGTGCCACGCCTGGCGCTGCGCCTCACGCACCATGCCCCACTGGCGGTCCAGCTTTTCACTCGGGCCCTCCATGCAGCGGTTGAGCTGCACAGTGAGGAACGGCAGCTCCGGCTGGCCCAGCGCCGCGCGTGTGTGCCGCACGAAAGCCGCAAACCGCTCCAGATATGTCTGCGCGCTGTCCTCGTAGCCCTCGGCCTCGCCCTGATACCACAGCACCGCCCTGGGATGGATGTCGTAATCTGCCAGCATCTCCAGCATATTGGTGAAAAGCGCGCCGTTTTCCTCCGGGTTCCACCAGCGCAGCGGCGCGCCGCCGTAAGCGCATGGAACAAGGCCGATGGGATACCCCAGCTCTCGCTTGAGCCGCTTTGCGAAATGCAGCCACGGGCTGTGGCCCGGGTTGTGGTTCTCATAATGGCCGACGTGCAGGGCGTTCGTCGTCTCGCCCAGCGGATGAGTTGCAAGCTCCCACCGGGCGCTCGTGCGCAGCACGTGCACGCCCAGCTCAGGGTCGTCCGCTACCGGGTTTTTTGCGCGGCCCGCCGCATTGCTCTGCCCCGCGATGACGAACACATCGCCCACGCCCACATTGTGCACCATATCGCCGCGTGTGCAGGAGAGGCCGTCCCAGCCCTCGTAATCCATATACGTCTCAATGCGGTACAGCCCGCCCGCCGGTACCCGCGGAAAGGTTATCGTCCAGTTTTCGCTGTCCAGCACCGTACATTCCGTCCACGGAACGACGGATTCCCCTGTGCTCTCCAGCGCTACACGGGCCTTCACGGTCGTTCTCGCATGCGGCACGGCCGAAAATTGCAGCGGCAGCTCCTGCGACAGATGCACCAGATGATATTTTCCCTCCAGCCGAATGCACGCCGTACCGTCCGGCCCCTGCTGAAAGATCTGCCACGGGGCCGCGCCCCGCGTAATGGTCACGCCATAGTCCATCCTGTATCCCCTCTTTTTCTTTTTATCCAAGTCACCGGCTCTGCCGTCAGACATACCAGTCCGCGCTTGCCATGGGCCGCACGTCGTCCAGCGGGCGCGGCGCATGCACGCTGTGGATCCACCGCAGCGCCCCGTCCTGCCCGCGCCGCAGCACGCCGCACCCCAGTAGCCGTTCCACGGCTTCTTCACACAGCGCGCCTTGCGGCAGAACGCCGGAGCCGCCCGCCGCCCCGCGCAGGGCCTCCTCCGCCTGCGGGAAATCCCGCAGGAACTGCGGCGCAAGGTACAGTGTTCCGCCCGCAAAGTAAGCGTCGTAGGGATAACCGGCCTCACGCCTGGGCGTCAGCGCCAGGATCGTCATCATCGGGCCTGTGCAGGCGCGCACATCCTGCGAGCCATGGCACACTACGTCCACATTGTAGGCCAGGTGTATGTCTCCGATGCCGTTGTAGCGCACTGCCGAAGCAACAGCCCAGCCTTCCGCGTCCGTGCATACCTGTTCTTTATCCGGCGCATCCTCCTGCGCCGTGGTGTTTACACTGCCGTCTTCGTTCCAATAGGTGTTGAAGCGGAACTCCACCTCCTGCCCGGCCAGCGGGCGGCCGCCCGCCGTCAGTCGTGCGCGGAACGAATTGATATATCCGCTCCCGTCCGGCGCAAGCATCCGCTCCAGCGAGAGCTGCGCGGCGCGCGGCATATCGCGGGCGCACTCCGGTGCAAACACCTGCGCCTGGATGGTCATGTCATTCTCGCCGAAAGCGTTGTCGCCGCCCACATGGCCATACAGGCCAAGCCGCCCGCCGTCCAGCGCCAGCAGATAGGGCTGGTAGAGGAAATCGAACGGGACGTCCGGCTCGATGCGCGTCCAATTTTCACCGTAATCGTTGGAGAGTGAAAAGCATTTGTTGCGCCGGTAACCCACGATGCAGCCCCGCTGTGCGTCCCATGCAATGGTCTCGGGCACATACCCCCCCTGGGGGTCACGCACCGGGTCCCCGGGCGCGCCCGTGCAGATGGGGTACAGCGTGCCGTTCAGCCAGCCGTCCGGAGAGGGCGTGACGAACTGGCGCCCCACCGGAGTGCCCTGCACGTCTCCCGCGATGAAGAGAAGCCGTCCGTCGGGCAGTTCCACAAAATCAAATTCATGGGCGCCGATACCGGGCAGGATGTAATTCGGCGCGCTGAACTCGCGGCCATCCCTGCTGGTGAGAAAAAACGGCTGTATCTTGCTCTGGTAGGTCTCGCCGGGCAGCATGGTGTTGCGTGTGGCGCGCTCCCTGCCCGGGCCCCAGGGCGTTCCGTACAGGCTGGCCAGCACCACGAGCGTACCGTCCCGCAGACAGCGCACGCGCCACAGGTAGGGCGCAGTGCCTTCCAGCAGCCGGCGCACATCTGTCCATGTGCTGCCGCCGTCCCGGCTCTCCCGCACGCGGATGCAGTCGCTCCAGCCCGTGCGCTCATCGTTGTAGCGCGGCACATCGAAGCCCACGATGCGCCCGTCGGGAAAGCCTGCGTTGCACAGCGAACCCTCCCGCCGCCCGCAGCGGCCCGTCTCGGTAAAATTCACACCGTCCACAGAACGCATATACACCCGGTACGAGCGCTGCCGCGCGCTGCCGCCCTCCACGGAGCAATAAGAAACCGGCACGCCCGCCGCCTCGGCAAATTCCAGCCGGGGCGGGATGAAATCCGGATTTTCAGCTTCCAGCGTTTCGTCGAACGAAATACCGATGGAACCGTCTCCGTAGGGAAACGCCGTCACCCAGGCCACAAACCCGGGCCGTTTTTCCGGCGCATAAACGAGCTTTTGCTCAAAGTCCCCGCGCCAGGGGATGCTGTTTTTTAATGCTTCCGCCATAGAACCACTCTCCCTTTGCGCGCCTCACCGCGCGTAAAACTTTTTATCCATATAACCGAGATACGCGATCAATCCGTCCACGAGCGTTTCGCTCAAAGCCGCCCAGCAGTATGTATACACATAATTCAGCACTGGGCACAGGCCGTATCGTCTGCCGTTGTAGACTATCGCGGCCGTACACAGCTTTGCGTCTTTTTCCCTGCACATCTGAATGCAGTAGCCGCAGCCGGTACACCGGGCGTGATGTTCAACGACAAATTTCTGTACGGCGGCGGGCATCGCGTCAAAGTCTGCCAGAAGCTCTTTCGGCTTCTGGATTGTAAGCGCATAGAACACCGGTGGGAAATTCAGCGCGTTGAATTCCGCCGAAAAACCGATGTGCGCATGGTCGAACCGGTCGCCCGGAGTATGCCTGCCGTCCATATTCTTCATATAAGAAACACGGCATGCCTCCAACCGCTGCACCGGGCTGCTCCGCAGCTCGGCCCGGTACTCGAACCCGTTTGCCGACATCCACGCAATAAGCCTGTCAAATTCCGGTTCCGCCTGCGAAAAAGCGCGGAACAGACCGGCCAGCCCCGCGCATTCCGCGTCGTAATAGCACCGTGCAAAACGCATAAAGCCGTCGGACAGCTTTGTAAGCGACTGCAGGGCGCGGAACATTTCCCTAAAGGCCGGGGCGCGGAACACACCGTCCGCGTATTCAAGCCCCGTGTGCAGCAAAAGCTCGGCCTGCTTGGGCCTGAGCGCAAAGCCCGGGCCGGGCAGCAACCCGTCACCCTCCAACGCGCCGTTTTTTGCGGCCGCCCATACGCAATGCAGTAATTCGTCGGTCGCCTGCAATACTCTGCGCATCTGGCCGCGCAGCGCGGGCTTGCCGTAGGCCGCCATCGTCATTCCCAAGGGGTAAGCGTCGTCCTCGTGAAGCTTTTTCATGATACGTCCGGGCTCCTCTCGGAACGTCAGGTACATAGTTTGCGTCCAGCCGCGCAGCGCCTCCCATGCCTCGAAGGGGACCTCCGGGTCCTCTGAATGCGACGGAGACGCTGCCGACGGCAGCAAGATCGCGTCGAACACCCTGCTTTCCACCGAATCGTACAGCCTTGGATACCGCATTGCTTCCCCCCATTCTGCCGGCACGCGATTTCGAGCTTACCGCACCGCGCCCGCCGCCTCGTCGATCTGTTCTTCACGCTTGACGCCCACCAGAGCGCTCACCACGCCGGGCTGTGCCAGCGCCCAGCGCAGCGCGTGCTGTGTCATCGTCACACCCTCTGCCGCGGCTTCGGCCGCGCAGCGCTCTATCACATCATAGGTTTCGTCGGTGAAAGGCTTCATCCACTCCGGCTTTTCCGCCAGGCGGCTGCCCGCGGGCGCTTCCTGTCCCCGGCGGTATTTGCCCGTCAGCATCCCGCCCTGCAGGAGCTGGTACGGCACCACGCCCACGCCCTCTTTTTCACACAGCGGCAGCAGCTCCTCCAGCGCGCCGGTATTCAGCATACTCAGGGCAGGCTGGCACAAAGCCGGAGCCGGAACGCCCTCGTCCGCCGCCGCCGCCAGCAGCGCGGCCAGCTGAGCCGCTGTGTAATTGCTGACGCCCCAGGCGCGTATGGTGCCCGCGCGCAGCTCTTCCCCCATTGCGCGGGCGACGGCATGCGGCTCCGTATCGGGGTCGTACCGGTGCAGGTAATAAACATCCACATAGTCTGTGCGCATTCGCACCAGGCTTCGGCGCAGCTGAATGCGGATGGCCTCGGGGCTGGTATTTTCGTCCTCCGGGGCCTCCCCCACCTTCATGCCCACCTTTGTGGCCAGGATATAATCCCCGCGGCGGTGTGCCACGGCCTCGCCCACGATCTCCTCCGCCACGCCGCCTGCGCTGCCCGCATAACGGTTGTAGCCCTCGTACATATTGGCCGTATCGATGAAATTGACGCCATGCTCCTCCAGCGCGTACCGCACCAGCCGCGCCGCGTCAGGTCCGGCCACCGGGCTGCCGAAAGTCATGGTGCCCAGGCATATCCTGCTTGCCTGCATGTCTGTGCCGGGAATCGTCGTATACTGCATAGGGTCGCTCCTTTCCGCGGCTCATAACGCCGCCGCCATATCCTCCAGCCTTTGCAGCCGCGCCAGCAGGTCGGCCAATACGGCCGGCTCCACCTTGCCCGGCTCCCATGCGCTGGGCCTGCGGAAGCACCGCCCGGCATAGCCCCTGGCCCGCATCAGCTCTTCAAATGTATCGATAATGCCGTAGTTCCAGCCCACGGCCAGAAATGCGGTGAACTCATCCATCACCGGCTTCACGGCGTCCGTCCCGCCCGCGCGCACGCGCGCGTATACCTTTGCATATAAATCGGGCAGCAGATTCGCCCAGGTGCCGATGCATCCGTCCGCGCCGTACAAAAGGCCTGGCACCAGCATCTCGTCAAATCCAGAATACACCACTTTTTCCGGATATTCCAGCACCACACTGCGCAGAAGGAAAATATTCCAGTCGCTCATTTTGATGCCCGCCACGCCCGGGATGTCCAGCAGCATGCGCAGCTCCGGCATGCCTGCCGTCATGCCTGTGACGCCGGGGATATAATACACGATCACCGGCGCACCGGCGGCGGCCAGCGTCTTGTAATATTCTACGATCTGCGGCCACGGTTTTTTCGGGGGGATGCTCGCCACCGCATGCGCGCCCAGCGCAGCGGCCTGCCGCGCCAGCTCCACGGCCTGGCGCTGGTTTGTCTGGCCTACATGCACAATGGCCAGCTTGCCCGCGGCAAGCAGGCGCGGCACCAGAAGCGCCGCCGTTTCCAGCCGCTCGTCCTGCGTCAGATTTGCCGCGTCGCCCGTGCCGCCGTTGATGTACAGCCCTGCAACATCCGTTGCCAGCAGCCGGGTGAGGTTTGCCTCCAGTGCGCCGCGGTCCAGGCTGTCGTCCTCACCACAGGGGTTCACGATGGGAGCCACCACGCCCCCGAAACGTGTCTTGTCGAATGCCATATTCTTTATCCTCTCCGCCGTAATGGCAAAACGAAGCCGAAAAGGCCGGCGTCCGATGCTCCGCCGAGGACGCCATCGGGCCCGCTGCCTTTTCGGCCGTTTCCCTGTTCATTTTCGCTTGTCAGGGTACCGTTCCGTTTTTGCCCGCGCTCAACCGCGCAGGTCCTTCACCGCATGGATGAGGCCTTCGCACATGATGCGCATGCTCTCGTCGTCGATACCGCACCACCACGGGAACGAGAAACTGTTGTCCCACCAGGCGTCCAGCACCGGGCAGTCGTACGCGCCGCAGCCCTTTTTCTGGAACAGCGGGTAGCGATACAGCGGATAATACTGCACGATGGCGCGTACGCCGTATTTCTGTGTCAGCAGGTCCAGCAGGTCGTTGCGGTTTTTTCCGTATTTGCTTCCGTCGTAGTGCATGATGTACTGGTGGACGACATAGCGCCCTCCCTCAACGATGCCCGGGAAAGTGATCTCCGGCACATCCTTGAGCCATTCGCGGATCTTGCGGTCCTGTTCGATGAGGATCTCGTTATTGGCGATCACGCTCTTGAGCTGCTCGGAGCCAAGCGCACATTGCGCTTCGCCCAGGCAGAAGTTCTGCGGCCAGCGGTCCTCCAGGAATTCGTCCACGTTGCTCATGGCGGGAACCCAGTAGCGCTCACGTTCCCCCTGGAACGCGCACAGGCCGTTGTGACGGATGCCCGGCACGTTATGAGCCACCTGGTCGTCGCTGCACACAAACATGCCGCCCTCGCCCAAAGTCGTCATCGTCTTGGCCGCATGGAAGCTGAAGCAGCCAAAATCTCCGAAGGTCCCCACATGCTGGCCGTCGATGCGGCAGTCCAACGCCTGTGCGCAGTCCTCCACCACCTTGATCCCGTGACGCCGGGCGATGGCCACGATGCGCTTCATGTCGCAGGGGATGCCCAGCAGGTGAACGGCCACCACAGCCTTGGTCTTGGGCGTGATCTTACGCTCGAAATCATCGGGGTCGATGGTCCAGGTATCCTTATTGATGTCTGCCCAGACGATATGTGCGCCAAGGTCGCCGAAGGGAATGGCCGACGCACAGTAAGTATACGCGGGCACGATGACCTCGTCGCCGGGCTGGATGTGGCAGAAGATAGCCGCCAGCTTCAGCGCGTTGGTGCAGTTGTTTACGCCGAAGGCATACTTCGCACCCACGAATGCGGCGAAGTCCTTCTCGAACTTTTCAAGATATTTGCCCTGCGTCTGGCCCTCCGCATTGCGCATCACATCTACAACGGCCTGGATCTCGGCCTCTGTGTACGGGTGCTGCATCATGGGAAAAATCACCTTAAACCCCTCGGCCTTGCCGCGGCCGGAAGGATCGGACAGCTTTGCCTGTGGCATATTCATACCCTCCTGAATCGTTTTGTTCTGCGCCGCGCGGCGCGCGGCGCATATTTTTCTGTTTGGACCGGAATCCCGTCATGCCGGGGCTCCGGACACGGTGCCGCGCCCCAAAGGGGCGCGGCTGCTGCGGGCAGTGCCGAATAAAGTTTACGCGGCGGCGCGGGCTGTGGCAATGGCCTCGTTGACCATCGTTTCCAGTTCGGCTGCACCGGCAGCCTCATACTCGGCCACATAATTCGGCCATGCCGTCTCGACGTCCATCTGGCCGCCGATCATCTGCGTCAGATACTGGTTGGAGATATCCTGCAGCTTCGTGCGGATATCTGCGGCCTCAGAGGGCAGGCTGATCAGATTGTAGTACGCCGGCAGATACTCCACGGCTTCATCCACGAAGCCGGAGACGATCCCCTTGGCATAATCCACAAGCGCGGCGTCCTCTTCAGTGGCCCACTCGTTGCTGTTGTCGATGGGGTGGGACACGGCCGTCCACCAATCGTTGTCTGCAAAGTTCACTTCATATTCCGTGCCGCTGAGCAGGTAGCTGAACCAGACATATTTGCAGCGGTTGTCGTCATAACCGTAAGCTTTGTTGATGGGCTGCCAGAAATCAGAGCCCTGATCGTTGCGGAACTCGTAATTTGTGGTGTTGTGCAGCAGGTCCTGTCCCTCTGTGCTTGCCAGATACTCCACCAGGTCGAGCACGCGGTCAGGGTTTTCGCAGGTAGTGGGAATAAAGTAATGCGCACCGATCCACGTGCCTGTGGTATATGTTTTACCATAATTTCCGTCGGACGTGAGAGACGTGCCCAGCGTCAGGTCGCTCATCTGCGCGCCGTCATTGGCAGCGGCCCAGGCTGTTTTATAAAAGTCGCGGAACTGGCCCGGATAACCAAAGCCGAAGTCCGCAGAAGCGATCTTGCCTGCGCCGAAATCAGAGTATGCGTCATCGAAATCGCCCTTGACGCCGATACCGGAATCCAGGCCGCCCGCCGCATACATTTCGGCAAGCTGTTTCACAACTTCCTTTGCTTCATCGCTGACAGTGGCCAGCGTCCAGTGCTCGCTGTCGGTACCGATTTCGCCGCTGGGCACAAACCCGCTCCAGACGTCGCCCGTCGGAGGCAGAATGCTCGTGCCCTGCGGGGCAGCCAGAGTCTTGTCAATCTGCTGCCAGTTGGTCAGTTTGTCGTTGCGGGGCCACCAGCCAACATAACCGGCCGCGCCGCACGCCTTGGTGAAATCAATGAATTCCTCCACGGTAGCGGGCGTTTTTCCCTCGTTCACTTCGTTCAGAATCGCAGTATTGTACACGGGCACACCGGCAAAGCTGGGGTCCGCAAACGCGGCCACGGAATAAATGGCATAGGCGGCGTTTTCATCGCCTGTGTACAGCTTGTTGTAAGCCTTGTACTCGTCGCTGTTGATGATTTTGTACAGCGTGGGGTAGCGGTCAGGCTCAGCATTGACGATCTCGGCGATATTGACAACGAGGTCCTCTTCAGCCCATTTGCTGATCTTCTCGCTCTCGCCCCAGGTGGGGAACAGGTCGGCGGCGCCGCCCGTGAACAGCTCGGTCTGCATGCGCTCGTCAAACCCATCTGTGCCGGTATCGTACTCCAGCGTGACGTTCACGGCTTCTTCAATCGCTTTTTTAATAGGGTCGTTCTCCATGCCGTCCACGTCGTCGACGCTGTTGCCGAACTGAGCGAAACGGATGTTGACCGTCTCGCGGCCGGCGTTGGGGTTAGCGTCGGCAGGCTCGCCCGCCGAGGTAGAGCCAGACCCGCTCGCGGGGGTGGAACTGCCTGAGCCGCCGCAGCCCGCCAGCGCGGACACAAGCATCACGGCCACCAGAAGCAGTGCCAAAACGTGTAAATGCTTTTTCATGGTTAATCCTCCTTGTTGATTATGGTTCTATATGTTCTACCCCGCAGCGTGGGGCAATAACATCATTCCTTAACGGCTCCCAGCGTGATGCCGCTGGTAAAATATTTCTGCAGGAACGGATACACGCACATGATGGGCACCATGGCGCAGATAATGGTCGCCATGCGCAGCGCCATGGGCGGCGGAAGCTGCAGGCCCATGCCCACGGCCCCGTTGCGCACCTGGTTCATCATGGTCTGGTCCACCAGCATGCGGCGCAGAATCCAGGCGAAAGGCTGCAGATTCGTCTTATTGGAAATAAACATCATGTAGTTGTAATAATCGTTCCAGTTGATGACTGCGATGAACAGCGCAATGGCCGCCAGCATGCTGCGGCTCACAGGGATGACGATGCGGAAGAACACGCCGATATCCGTACAGCCGTCCAGCAGTGCCGCTTCCTCCAAAGACTTTGGCACAGAATAAGAATAATAGTTGCGCATGATGATGAAATAAGTGATATTCAGCGCACCGGGAATGACCATGACCCAGTAATTGCGCAGAAGCCCCAGGTTCTGATAGAGGATATACTGAGGGATCAGGCCGCCCGTAAAGAACAGGTTGAACACAACCAGCGCGTTGATGACCTTCATGCCCTTTACGTGCACCTTGCTGACGCCGTAAGCCATGCTGGCCGTGACGAGCACGCTGAGCACAGTGGCGATGACCGTCTTGCTCACTGAGATCCACATGCTGTTGGTAAAGCTTTTGGTACTGAAGATCGCTTTGTAATACTGCAGGTCCACACCGCCGGTGGGCCACAGCATCAGCCCGCCCTTGATATACTCCTCATACGGCGTGACGGACGCCACCAGAACATACCACATCGGATACACGCATACCAGCGCAAAGACGATGCAGAAAAGAAATACGAATACATCGTAGAAGTTAAATCCCAGTATCTGGCGCATGCTGCGGCGATATTTGCCGTTTCTGCGCAAGCTGTTGTTTGAACGCATCGATAAGGCCCTCCTTCCGGCTTAGAATATGCCCTGGACATCCAGCTTTTCCACAAATTTATTCGCACCCAGCACCACGATAAGGCCCATGGTATTGAGCACAAGGTTCATGGCTGTGGAAAGCTCGAAATTCGTGCCGGAGCCGCCCAGGCTGATGCGGTAGATATATGTGGAAAGCACGTCGCCGGTGCTGAGCACATAGTTGTTGTACAGGTTGTATACCTGGTCAAAGTTGGAGATGAACAGGCTCGCCAATTGCAGGATCAGCATGATCATCACGCTGGGAAGGATGCGCGGAATGGTGATGTGCAGCAGCATATCCTTACGGTTGGCGCCGTCGATGGCGGCGCTTTCGTACAAAGCAGGGTCAATGCCCGAGATCGCCGCCAGATACACGATGGTGGAATAGCCCGCCGTTTTGATGATGTTCGTGATGACAAGGATGGTGCGGAACATGGCCGGGTTTTTCAAAAAGTCCACCGGCTGGCCGCCCAATGCAGAGATGACCTGGTTCACCACTCCGCCGATATCGGCCGAGGACGGATACTCCAGAAACACCTGCACCAGGCCGGCAAAGATGACCCATGAGAGGAAGTACGGCAGATACACACAGGTCTGCACCACGGGTTTAACCTTCTTGATCTTCAGCTCGTTGATCATCAGCGCCAGAAACACGTTGAATGTAAAGCCGAACGCCAGATTATACAGGTTGATGAGCACCGTGTTTTTAAATGCGCGGATGAAGTTTGGGTCTACCAGCATTTCCCGGAAATGAGACAGGCCCGCCCACGGGCTGCCCCACACGCCCAAGCGGGGGGAATAATCCTTGAATGCAAGCAGAATACCGTACATGGGACCGTAATCGAACACAAGCATGAAGACAAGCCCCGGAAGCACCAGCATGTAAACAAACCAGTATTTGCGCATATACGCAATAAATTTGTTTGGCCGCCGCAGCGCATTGGGGGCCCGCATGGCCCTTGATTCCTCGGACATTTGAAAACCTCCCGGATGATTCAAAATTATTAGTAATAAATTTTTAATAATTTTGTCTTTTCTGTGCAAAGTTATTTGCTTTCACCTACTTGACTTTTAGATGTCACCTGTGGCACAATAACCTTGCAATCCTTGATTTCAATTAAACTATATCAGCATTTATCGGGGTTGTCAAGCAAATCACCTTTCAAAAAGTAGGGCCTTTCTTTAGTAAAAATCTACAATATTTTCTCTTAAAATTTGCTAATAACAAAATAATTATTAGCGCAGCAAGCGTATAAAAAGCGGCGCAGGCGCACTGCAAAGCCATTTGCCCGCCTTTTATATGTAATATAAAGAAAAGCGGCCCCGCACAAAAAATGGAGGAATGGAATTATGAAACGCATCGGGTTCATCGGATATGGTCTGCGCTCAGAAACAATGATGAAATCCTTCCGTTCGCTGGAGGCAGACATCACCGTAGCCGCCGTAGCAGACCCGCGCCATGCCGAGATCGCCCCCGGTCTGGCAGGCGACCCTTATTTCGCCCATACCCGCTGGTATGCAGACGCGGACGAGCTGCTTGCCGGGGAAGCGCTGGACGGGGTGTTCATCGGCACACGCTGCTCGCTGCACACCCCCTACGCCTGCCGGGTGCTGGATATGGGATTGCCCCTGTTTTTGGAAAAGCCCGTGTGCATCACACGCCCCCAGTATGAGCAGCTGCGCCGCGCGGCCGCAGACAAGGAGAAGCAAGTGGTCGTTTCATTCCCGCTGCGCCTTTCCTCCATCACATTGGAGATGAAGCGCATTGTGGACAGCGGCGTGCTGGGCAGGCTTACGATGGTGCAGGCCGTCAACAATGTCCCCTACGGCAGCGTTTATTATCACAGCTGGTACCGCGACCCGGCCGAGACCGGCGGCCTGTTCCTGCAAAAGGCCACCCATGATATCGACTACATCCACTTCCTCACAGGCGAGCGCCCCGTTTCCGTGTGCGCTAAGACCGCCAAGCTGCATTTCAAAGGGGACCGTCCGGCGGGCCTGCACTGTCCGGATTGCCCGGATTACCGCACCTGCCCCGAAAGCAGCTACGTGGTAAAAAACATTTTGAAGGAAGATGTCCAGGGCGACTCCTGCTGCTTTGCCTCAGACACCGGCAACGAGGACGGCGCCAGCGTCATTTTCACAACGGAAAGCGGCATGCTGATCAGCTACAACCAGAATTTTGTTGTAAAAAAGAGCGCCGGGCGGCGCGGCGCACGGCTTATCGGTACCGAGGGCAGCGCGGAATTTGATTTTTACACCGCCGAGATCCGTGTGGACCGTTACTTATCCCCCCAGACAGTCACCCACAAATTCAACTTTCCCGCAGGCATGCATTTCGGCGGAGACGAGATGCTGGCACTGGATTTTCTGCGCGTGCTGGACGGCGGAGAAGCACGCTCCGACCTTTCAGCCGGGCTTGTGAGCGCCGCAAGCTGCCTCGCCGCCCGGCAGGCGGACGCAGAGGGGCGCTTCCTTTCCATCGAGTATTGACGCGGACCGCGCAAATATCCATCCCCTTTCACCTGCAAAAGCTCCACACAGGAAAGCTTTTTCACCGGCATCCCGCCCGGGCCGGCACGCCTGCCGCGCAGGGAGAGCCACGGACGGCATCGGGCCGGATTCTTCATTGTCAAAAGCTCTTTGTTATACCGGCCGCGCAGGGAGATTCGAGGCGGCCGGCATCCGGCCAAGTTTCCCATTGTTAAAAAAGGAGGACGACTGCTATGTTAGTCGATTTGAAAACCATTCTCGCGGACACCCGTGAAAAGCACTATGCCGTTGGGCTGTTCAACTGCGTCACACTGGAAATGACGAAAGGCATCCTTGCGGCAGCGGAGGAATTGCACTCCCCCGTCATCATCGGGCCCGCCGAAAGCCTTTTGCCCAGCGCTTCGCTTGCGGAATATGCCGACATGATGCTGGGCATGGCCCGCCGCGCCGGTGTGCCCGTTGCGCTGCACTTTGACCACGGCTTCACGCCGGAGCTGGTGGAAGAAGCCATCCGCCTGGGCTTTTCCTCCGTTATGTACGACTGCAGCATGCTGCCCTTTGAAGAAAATGTGCGCCGCACCCGTGAAATGACCGCCAAGGCGCACGCCGCGGGCTGCTCACTGGAAGCAGAGATCGGTCATGTCGGTTCCAACGGCTCCGCCGAAGAAGCCGTCGCCAAAACCATTTATACCCAGCCGCAGGACGCGCTGCGCTTTGCTGCCGAAAGCGGCTGCGACGCGCTGGCTGTTGCCATTGGTACGGCCCACGGCGTATACGCGGAAAAGCCCGTGCTTAATCTGGACTGCCTCGCCAGTATTGCGGGAGCATGCTCAACGCCGCTGGTGCTGCATGGGGGCAGCGGGCTTTCGGACGACGATTTCCGCGCCTGTGTTGCGGGAGGCATCTCCAAAATCAACATTTTCACTCACAATAACCTGACAGCCGCCCGTGCCGCTCACACCCATTTCACGGAATCTGTTGGTGCATTTGAACTGATGCCGTTCATCACCGAGGCCGTCAAGCACGAAACGATGCATCATATGCGCGTATTCGGCAGCGACGGAAAGGCGTAAGAGATGGGCGGCACACAGATACAGGCACACGAAGCCGTCAGCCGCTGTATCGCGGTGCTGGACGTGGGCACCACCGCCGTGAAAGCTTGCCTTTTCTCCCCCTCGCTGGAACTTCTGGCGTGCAGCGTGCAGGAATATGCCCTGCGCACACAGGGCGAACGCGTGGAGGCCGACGCGGCGCAGTACAAAGCCGCCGCGCGGGCCGGGCTTGCCGACGCGCTGTCCCAGGCGCCCGGCTGTATTCCCGCAGCCGTAAGCATCACCACACAAGGCGAAACGCTCACGCTCGCGGACCGTTCGGGCGAGCCGCTTCGCCCCTTTCTGGTGTGGCTGGACAGCCGCGCGGAAAATGAGGCCCAGGCTCTGCGCAGTGTGCTGGACAACGAGACATTTTACAAAACCACCGGCCTGCCGGAGGTCACCGGCGCGCTTCCGCTGGCAAAGCTGCTTTGGCTGCGCAAACACGAACCGGATACCTTTGCCCGCGCGCATAAGCTTCTGCTGCTGGAGGACTATCTGCTCCATTGGCTGACCGGCCGGTTCGTAAGTGAAAAATCCCTGCAGACCTCCACCGGCTGGTTCGACCTGCACAGCGACGGGTTGTGGCACAGCGGCCTTGCCGCCGCCGGCGCGTCTGCGGAACTGCTGCCCGAACTGCTGGAATGCGGCGCGCCCGCAGGCTCTCTGCTGCCCGGCCCTGCCGCCGAGCTGGGCCTGCCACCGAACATCCCCGTCGTTGCGGGCGCAATGGACCAGACCGCCGCCGCGCTTGCCGCAGGCTGCACGCGCCCGGGCACCGTCACCGAAACCACGGGTACCGCGCTGGTAATGGCCGCCTGCACAGACGCTCCCATGTTTCGCAGCGGGCACCACGTAACCGTCTACCGCCACGCATTGCCGGGCAAGTACCTGTACCTGCCCATCGGCAACACGGCGGGCATGGCGTTGCGCTGGTTCCGGGACGAATTCTGCCGCGACCTTCCCGCAGGAGCAGCGGGATATGCAGCGCTGGACGCGCTGGTGCAAAGCGTCCCCTGCGGGTGCGACGGGTTGGCGTTCCTGCCGTTTTTATCCGGCAGCGTGGATCCCGACGCCTGTCCCGAAGCCCGCGCCGTATTCTTCGGCGCGCGGCTTTCCACCACGCGGGCCCATTTCGCCCGCAGCGTGATGGAATCCGTCGCGTTTCTGCTGCGGGACTTTTTCGGCATGCTGAACGCTCTGGGTTGTCCCGCCGACACCGTGTACTCGCTGGGCGGCGGCGCGCGCAGCGCTGTGTGGCAGCAGATCAAAGCCGACGCCTGCGGCCGCACGTTCCGCGTGCCCGCGTGCAGCGAGGCCACCGCCATGGGTGCCGCCCTTTTGGCCGGGTGGGGCAGCGGACTCATCGCCTCCGGCGTTTTCCCTTGCCGCGGTGAAAGCGCCGTCTATCTTCCAGACAACGCCCGCGCGCCCGCTTATGACACGGCATACAGCCTGTACAAAAAGCTTTATGCCGCCGTCAAACCGCTGTACAACGCGTTTTAAAGGGGCTGCCCGTGAACAAACCGCACCGCGCGCCGCTTTTGGCACCTTGCCGAAAGCGACGCGCGCCCGGGCGGCCCGCGAATACGACGTACCGTACGCCGCCGCGAGCCCGGCATCGTCCACAGATTCACGGCGTTTGCCGCACGAAAAACCTTCCCATTGTCAAAAAAGGAGGAAAAGGATATGGAGTTACAACACAAACCGCGTCTGGGTATCCTGGCGCTGATGCTGGAGGGCTACGAGCCTTTGTTTCCGGGCATCATGGCCAGCCAGCACAAATATGTCGAGGATGTCATCGCCTCACTCTCCGGTACAGCCGATTTTGTCTTTCCGCGAATCGCCGCCAGCCGGGAGGCCATAGAAGCCCTCACCGCACAATACAACGCCGAGGGACTGGACGGCATCCTCATCCTGATGCTCAGCTATTCTCAGGGGCAGTACCTGGTACACGCCATGCAGCGCAATACGCTTCCGTTGGCGCTGGCACTGGTGCAGCCGGATGAGACCGTGGGCGACGATTTCGAGGAATGGGAGCTCACAGTGAATCAGGGCATCCACGGCTCACAGGACAACGCCAACTGCCTGATGCGGGCCGGCATCCCCTGCGCATTCTTCGCGGGCAGCCGCAAAAACGGCGAGCTTGCAGCCTTTGCAGCGGATTTCGGCGCGGCGGCGCACACGGCATGCGCGCTGCGGCGGATGAAGATCGGAATCATCGGCAAGCTGGCCGGCATGGGCGACGTTATCACCGATGATATGGCCGTTTACCGCAAGCTGGGGCCGGAATTCGTATACGATTCCATCGGCGCCGTGCAGCGCGCCTGCGCCGGGGTCACGCCGGAGGATATCTCCGCGCGCGTGGCGTACGAGCACACTGTTTTTGAGATCGACCCCAAGCTGCCGCCCGAACGCCATGCGGAATCCGTGCGCATGTATCTGGGCCTCAAGCGTTATCTGGAGGAAAACGGATATGCGGGGTATACCGTTCACTTCGAGGAATTCGGCGCAGACGGACGGTTCGAGCATCTTCCCTTCCTGGCCGCCTCCAGCCTGATGGCCGACGGCTACGGCTATGCAGCCGAGGGCGACGCCACTGCCGCCATGCTCATGGCGGCTATGTTGCGCCTGTGCGGGCAGGCCGGTTTCAGCGAGATGTATATGATGGATTTTGCGCGGGAGGCCATCCTGCTGTGCCACGCGGGCGAGGGCAACTGGGCCATGTGCCGCAGGGACAAAAAGCCTTTCCTGATGGACCGGGTATTCAATGAAGGCGGCCTTTCCAACCCGCCCACACCCATCTTCACGCCGGAACCCGGCCCCGCAGGCGTGATGAGCCTGGTGCATGTGGGCGGCGAACGCTTCCGCCTCGTATATGCCCCGGGCGAGATACTGGACGAATGCAGCCTGCGCAAGATCGACATGCCGTATATGTTCTTCCGGCCCGCATCCGGCGTACGCGCCTGCATCAAGGCATGGCTGGAGCAGGGCGGCACTCACCATGAGATCATCGTCCCCGGCGACTATGCTGCGCGCGTCCGTCTGCTGTGCCGCCTGCTGGGCATTGAGTTCGTCGAAGTATAAACAATACGCCGCAATGGCAGAAAAGGAGAATTGATATGATCCAGAACATCCGGCGTTCCCTTACCGACTTGCTTGGCGCGGAATACACCGCGGCCGTGTGCCGCGCGCGCGCGGCACTCACAGGCGAAAGCCCCGAAGCTCTGCGCGCCGTGGCCGATGAGAAGGTCGATTTTTATCCCGAGGCTTTTGCCCGCCGCCAGGAGGAGCTGATGGGCGACATCGGCCACTCCCTTGCGCCCGCTTTTGCAGACACTGAGGACGGCGCGCCCACCCATTCATACCGTGCCGCCCAGCACAGCTTTGCAGCTCCGCTGGGCGGGCTGGGCGCATTCCGCATCGGCGAGGACGGCCGCCTGTATTTCGCGGGCAAAAGCGAGCATTACCAGATTCCCCTGGGACACGACTTTCCAGGCTACTCGCTTATTGAAAACGCCAAGCGTCTCGGAATCCCCAATGCTACGCACAACAACACCCGCGGCTTTATCACCCGCACGCTGGAGCGCCGCCTCATCGCCGCCGCCAACGGCCTCCAGCCCACAGACCCGGCGCTGGACCGCATTCTGTCCCAAAAGGAGCCGGGCGTGCTGAATACCGTCATCAATCTGGAGACCGGCTCCCTGGCCGTGGAGGCCGCGCTCAAAATGATGCTCTCCCGCTTTTACACCATCGACGGCGCGCCCGCACAGTATGCAGGCCGCGTACCCGTGTTCGTTGTCATGGCAGACAATGCCGGCGGCGTGACCGGAAACTATCACGGCACTACGGTGCTGGCGCAGACGCTGCGCGGCCTGTGGCCGGACTTCTACACAGCCGCGCAGAAAAACGAGCTGTACAAGGTGGTGTCCGTCCCCATCAACGACTCCGGCGCCTTTGCCGAGACCATGCGCCGCTGGAACGAGGGCAAATACAAAACGGCGGGCTTCTGTCACGAGATCGTCCTCATGAATTACGGCGGCATCCGCCTTTCCGAGGAATATCTGCAGGCAGCGTACAAAGTGTGCCGCGCCACCGACACGCCCGTACTGTGCGACGAGATCCAGTCCTGTGCATGGTATGACGGACTGTTCCTGTTCCGCAAATACGGCCTTACGCCGGACTTTGTCTCCGTAGGCAAGGGCTTCCCCGGGGGCGTTTACCCCGCCAGCAAGATCCTGACGAGCGCCGCTTTCGACAGCCTGAGCCAGTTCGGTGCGCTTGTGACCAACGGACAGGAAGAACTGGCCAGCCTGGCTTATCTTGTGACAATGGAATTCATCGGGGCCAACGGCGCGCACATCGAAGCCGCGGGCCGGTATTACCACGAACAGGTACGCGCACTGGCGCAAAAATACCCGCAGGTATGCACAGGCGTGGAAGGTGACGCCCACATGACGGCGCTGTGCTTCGACAGCGTGGACGATGCGGTGGATTTCTGTACCCGCATGAACCGGGACCGCTGCGTGGACATCAGTGCACAGACCTATAAGCCCAATTGTCCGCCGGTAGCTCTTACAAAGCTGCCGCTCATTACCACAGAAACGATGGCCGGAAGGCTCGTCGCCCTGTTTGACAGCGCGCTGGCCGAGACAGCCGCGCAGAAGGGAGCGGCCCTATGAATATGGAACCCGTGCGCTTCGGTGTGATCGGCTGCGGCCTGATGGGCCGCGAATTCGCCAGCGTCTCCATGCGCTGGCTGCATCTGGCATGCGAGCTGCCCCGCCCCGTCATTGTTGCTGCGTGCGACCTCTCGCCAAAAAATCTCGACTGGTTCCGCCAGGTGCCGGACACAAAGTACTTTTACAGCGATTACCACGAGCTGCTGGCCAATCCCGAGGTGGAGGCCGTATACTGCGCGGTGCCCCACCACCTGCACGCACAGGTGTACGGCGACGTCATCCGCGCGGGAAAACACCTCATCGGGGAAAAACCTTTCGGCATGGACCTTGCGGCCTGCGAGGAGGTGGAGGCCGCCATGGCCGGTCGCCCCGAGGTATTTGTACGGTGCGCCAGCGAATTTCCATTCTATCCCGCCGTACAGCAGATGGTAAAATGGTACCGCGAGGGCGCATTCGGGCAGATCATCGAGGCACGCTTCGCCATCAAGCATTCCTCCGACATGGATCTGGCAAAACCCATCAACTGGAAGCGCATGCGTGCAGCCAACGGAGAATACGGCTGTATGGGAGACCTGGGCATCCACACGCAGCACCTGCCCTTCCGGCTTGGTTTTTCGCCCCGCACCGTCAGCGCGCAGCTTGCCAATATCGCCAAAACACGGCCGGACGAAAACGGCGTGCCCGTTCCCTGTGAAACCTGGGACAACGCCATCCTGATGTGCGAAGCGCAAAACACAGCGGGGGATACGTTCCCCATGCAGCTTGAAATGAAGCGTATGGCCCCCGGCTGCACCAACACCGTGGAGTATGAAATTTACGGTCTCAACCTGTCGGCCCGGTTCACCACCGACGATCCCAACGCCATCCATTATACACAGGCCGTTGGCCGTGAACAGGCATGGGCGCGGCTGGTCATCGGCCAGAAAACGCTGTATCCCGTTATCACCGGCTCTATTTTTGAATTCGGCTTTTCCGATTCCCTGCTGCAAATGTTCGCGGCGTTCGTCAGCGAGCTGCGCGGCCTTCCCTGCTCCTTCGGCTGCTTCACCCCGGCCGAGGCGCATCTGAGCCATCGCGTGCTCACGGCAGCCCTGGAATCCTACACGCAAAAGCGCGTGGTGACGCTGGAATAAAACAAAAACCGGACAGATTTTACTCCTGTCCGGTTCAGCTTGTCGGAAAAGCACAGCTTTTTCGACAAGCTGCTTACGACCAGTGCCAAGGCCCTGGTCGCCACGCACGGCGGCCTTCGGCGGGCGCTTCGCTCTACACGCCTCGGCACTAGCCCTGCGGGGTGTCGCGGGGTTATTTTAAATGAAAAAAGGAGTTCACCACCCCTTTTTCAAGCTTTTCCTGGCGATATCTTTTGCGTTTCTACTTTTTCGATAGCCTAAACCGGACAGGTTTTACCCCTGTCCGGTTTTACTTATTCCTTTTTTGGATTTTTTGTTCTTCCCATCAAATAATCAACGCTAACGTTATAATAGTCCGCCAGCTTGATAAAAACTTCAGCTGGGATGCCGCGTGCTCCAATTTCATAGTTTGTATAGCTGCCGCGCGAAATTTGCAGATAGCCCGCAAGTTCCTGCCGGCTTAAATCCCCCCTCCTCACACAACGCGCAAACATTCGGATATTCCATTGGCATCACCACCCTTTCCGTTATAAATTGTTTCATATCGACGCATCGTCATGCGCGTCAATATGACGCATAATGAAAATACAGCAGGTGTGCAAATGAAAAATGTTGGATTTATTCGTAAAGCGGATTCTCCAGGACGCATTGTGATTCCCAAAGAAATATGTAAAATCCCCGGCTTTGACGCTGGTTCTTTATCGTTTGTGCATTGGCAGGACAGACAGCTAATTTTCGAAGAATACCAAAAGACTCGCGCTTTTTGCGGCGCCTGCCCCGCACTGAAATTCGATACAAAAATTCTATGCGGCGGCGCAGACTGTTATGCCGATTTGCGCCTCCACGTCGAGGCGCAAAAAGAAAGCCGCGGCAATTCCAGCAAATAGGCAGAAAGCGGGAACCCGCAACAGGCGGGTTCCCGCTTTTCTTATGATGTCTACGATTCAGGCATTCACCACATTCTGCGGCGCGCCCGCCAAAAAAGCTTTCAGGTTTTCCACCGCAATGTCCATCAGCCGCTGGCGGCTTTCCTTCGGCGCCCAGGCAATGTGCGGGGTCACCAGGCAGTTTTCTTCCTTCAGCAGCGGGTTATCCATGCGCGCAGGCTCCACAGCCAGAACATCCAGGCCCGCGCCCGCCACCTTGCCGCTGTGCAGCGCCGCAGCCAGGTCCTCCTCCACGATCAGGGGCCCGCGGGAGGTATTGATGAGCAGTACGCCATCCTTCATCTTTGCAATGCTCTCCCGGTTGATGATGCCCTGCGTGTCCGGAAACAGCGGGCAGTGCAGGCTGATCACATCGCTTTGCGCCAGCAGTTCGTCCAGTGTCACCATGCGCGCCACGCCGTCGTCCTGCGCGAACTTATCGAAAGCAAGCACCTCCATGCCGAAGGCCGCGGCCAGCTTCGCCGCCGCCCTGCCGATGCGCCCGTAGCCGATAACGCCGAACGTCTTGCCCGCCAGCTCGATGAGAGGCGTATTCCAGTAGCAAAAGTCCGGACAGCTGCTCCAGCCGCCCTCTTTTACCGAGCGGCTGTGGTCCCCCACATGGTGGCACAGCTCCAGCAGCAACGCCATCACAAACTGGGCCACCGCCGCAGTGCCGTAGGTTGGGATATTGCACACGGGCACGCCCTGCGCTTTGGCCGCGGCGGTATCCACCACATTGTAGCCTGTGGCCAGTACGCCGATATACCGCAGTTCCGGCGCAAGTTCCGCCAGCGTTTCAGCGGAAAGCGGCGTTTTGTTCACGATGAGGATATCCGCCCCCTTCGCCCGCCGCACGATCTCGCCGCTGCCGTCGGCAAAGGGTGTGCGGTCGTATACCGTTACCTCTCCCAGCGCCTCAAAGCCGTTCCAGCTCAAATCTCCGGGGTTTTCCGTGTATCCGTCCAGAATTACGATTTTCATGCCTGCTCCTTCCCGCGCAGCCCGGCTATTTCCGAGGCGCCCAGGGCCAAAAGCCCATTGTCGCTGTTCCACATATTCATCTGCATCCCGCGGGCAAGCCACGGTTTCAGCGGCTCCGCCGCGCCGAAATGTACGCCGGCCCACTTTCCGTTTTCCTCGGCCGCCGCGATGACCTTTTCAAACGCCGCCACGATATCGGGATGGCCGAACTGGTTCAGGATACCGTAATCCTGCGTCATATCGTTCGGGCCGATGAAGCCCACGTCGATACCTTCCACCGCCATGATCTCGCCGATGTTCTCCACACCCTTGCGGGATTCGATCTGGCACATCAGGATGGTTTCTTCATTGGCCCGGCGCATATATTCCCGTCCGTCTACTCTTTTAAAATCCGTATGCGGACGCGAAAGCGAAACGCCCCGGTGTCCCATGGGCGCGTATTTGGTGCAGTCCACCAGCATACGCGCCTGTTCGGCTGTTTCCGTATTGGGCAGAAGCAGCCCGGACGCACCCATCTCCATGAATTTGAGCGCGTGCTCCCGGCGCATCTCCGGGATACGCACCAACGCGGGCATACCGATGCCGCGCGCCACCGCAATGATGTTCGCCGCCTCGCGCGTAGTGAACGCGCCGTGCTCGCAGTCCACGATGAAGAAGTCAAACCCACAGCTCTGCAGTATTTTCGCCATATCCGGGCTTGCAAATGCCGTCACCATGGTCCCCAGTACCTGCTCGCCGTTTTTCAGGCGTTCTTTTAACAATGCCATGTCTCTCTTCTCCTTTTTTCAGCAGCGCGCCGTGCGGCGCGCGTTCTCTCCTATGCGGGGCCTCCGTTCAGCGCACCGGCATACCGCGCCCGCCGCCCCCGCCGCGGGCGCGGTATGCCTTTCGCCGGTACGCGGCGGGCTCAGATTTCCTTGCCGTCATACCAGGCTTTCCAGCGGCATGCATTCCACACGGCACACGCCGGAGGCCACCATCGCATCCACCTGTCCGCGTTCGGGCAGCGCCATCCCGATGGCACCTTTTTTCTTGATGACCAGCGTGCCCGCACAGTTGCAGAACGCCGCCAGCCGTGCCAGGGGCATATCCTCCTGCAGGCCTACGCACAGTGCCGCGGCAAGCGTATCGCCCGCGCCCGTGGGGTCGACCGGCTCTTCGTCGATGCCCGCCGCAACAGCCACCTCACCGCCGCGGCTCAGCACGGCGCCGTCTTTGTCACGCGTGAGCGCCACGACCCGCGGCCCCATTGCATGCAGCGCGCGCAGCACGCCGCCGATGCTCGTTTCACCCGTAATCATCTGCCCCTCGCTCAATGTGGGCGCCACTACGTCCGCATGGCGCACCGCCCACAGCAGGCGCGCCCGTGCGGCCGCATCCGCTGAAAGCTCGCGGCGGATGTTTGGGTCGAACGAAACCAGAATCCCCTTCTCCCGCGCGATTTCCACCAGACGTTCACATGCACCGCGCATTTCTTCCGTCAGCTCCAGCAGCATGCCGGGGAAATGCACCGCATAGGCGCCGCTGATGTACTCCGCGTCCAGCTCACTGGCCCGCAGCAGGCTGCCCACTGAATTTTTACGGTAATACTGATAATTCCGCCCTTCCGGCAGATATTCCAAAAACGCAAGGCCCATCTGTCCCTCGTCCGAGACGATGAGACGGGAGAGATCCACCCCCTGGCCGCGCAGTGTGCCTGCTACCATCCGGCTGAGGCTGTCGCGCCCCACTTTGCCGATGAAGCCGCCCCGTCCGCCCAGCAGCGTGGCGGCGCAGGCGAAAATGCCCGCCGAGCCGCTGGCCGTTTTTACAACAGGGCCCGCGTCCTCGATGCGCATGCCCTCACGCCCGGGTACAAGGTCCACAAGCAGCTCCCCCAAAGCCAGGATCGGCTTGCGCGCTCCTATATTTCCGCTGTTTCCGCCCTTTTCCATTCCTACTGCACCGCTTTCTTTTGCCTGTGTAAAATATTAGTAATAATATTTCAATATAAATAATATTTTGCACTTTCAGTATATCCGACCTGCAGCCCGATGTCAAGAGATATCAAGCCCTCAAAGCGCCAAAAGATTTTCCCTGCTTTTGGTCACTATGTTTGACTTGAAGAATTTTTCTGCTATAATATTAGTAAGATATTATTAAAAAGGAGCGTCTGGACCATGAAAAAGGCCACCTCGCAGGATGTTGCGGAACTTGCGGGCGTTTCGCAGGCGACCGTGTCTCTTATTTTAAACAACAGCGATAAGATCACCTTCAGCAACGAGACCAAGGAGCGCGTGCTCGCAGCAGCTCAAAAGCTGAACTACCGCCTGCCTCAGCGCAAAAAACAGCGCGAAAAAAAGGCCAGCAACATGCTTCTCGTTCTGACGCCCACGCTCACCAACCAGTACTATGCCGAGCTGATCCAGGCCATCGAGGACTATGCCGACACGCTGGATTACCGCGTCATCGTCTGCAACACCTTCCGCAAGCCGGATCTGGAAAAGTTCTATCTCGACACTTTTGTCGGCGCGCATGTGGACGGTATCATCTATACTTTTCTGCCCAGCTTCCCGCGCCTGGTGGAGCAGATCTCCTCGTCCACACCCACGGTCATCATCGGGGAAAAGCTGGACGACCTGTCCATCTGCTCCATCGAGCTGAGCAACGTGAACGCAGGCGCCATGCTGGCCGAGCATTTGTATCAGCTGGGCCACCGCAAGCTGGTGTTCATCTCCACGCCGTTCAACCAACTGACACTGGCGCGTGAGCAGCGCCTGGAGGGAATCCGCAAGCAGTTGGAGCTGCACGGTGTGACGGATGGACTGGAGGTGCTGGTGGCCGACCGCCAGGCCGAGGCAGACAGCCAGGATGACGGCCTGCCCTACGAATATTCGGTTGGGCGGCAGCTCACGGCGGAGCTGATCCGGCGTGAGAGCATGGCCACAGCCCTCATCGGCGTGAATGATATGACGGCGCTCGGCATTCTGAGCGAGCTTGCAGCCCAAGGTCTGCGCGTACCGCGTGATTTTTCGGTGTGTGGCTTCGACAACATTTTTTCTTCCAGCATCACCACGCCGGGCCTCACCACCATTGACCATCATCTTCGCACCCGCTGCCAGGCGGCGGTGGATATGGTCATCACACAGAGCACGCCTTCGCGCATCCCTACTCCCTTCGTGAATAAAATCGAATACACGCCGCAGCTCATCGTACGCAGTTCCACCGGGCAAAGCCCGACGCACCGCAGCAGCGAAAAAATCTGAATTTGCCGCAGGGCGCGGCGCCCTTCTATACATTCAAAAAAAACACCGGTCGCAAAGACCGGTGTTTTTTATCATGCAGCCAAAACGCATGTCCGCTTTTCAAACAATTCACCCAATAATAATTATTTATTTTCAATAATGTGTTGACAAATAATATTATACACAATATAATATTGTCAACGGAATAAATCATCCGGAATGCCGGGCGGCCGGGGCCGTGCAACCCCGGCCGCCCACGCAACAGAAACGGAGTGAAAGACGATATGGCTTTTAACACAGGAGCAGCCCTGATGGATGCCCTGGTGCTGAGCGTCGTGGCCAGTGAAAGCACATACGGCTACAAGATCACGCAGGATGTGCGCAGTGTGATGGAGGTATCCGAGAGCACCCTCTACCCGGTGCTGCGGCGTCTGCAGAAGAGCGAGTGCCTGGAGACCTACGACCGTGAATTCGCAGGCCGTAACCGCCGCTATTACAGCATCACGGAAAAGGGGTGCGAGCAGTTGGAAACGTACCGCCGTGAGTGGACGGAGTATAAAGCGAAGATCGACAACGTATTGTTCGGAGGAATCAGTAATGAATAGAGCGGAGTTTATGGCGGCCCTGGAAGCCCAGCTGCGCGATATCACCACAGAGGAGCGCGACGAAGCGCTGAAATTCTACAACGAATATCTGGATGAAGCAGGCCCGGAGAACGAGGCCGCTGTGCTGGCCGAGCTGGGCAGCCCCCAAAAGGTGGCCTGCATCATTCGCGCAAACTGCGGCTTCGGCGTACCCGCCGTGCGTGATGCAGCGGAAAAAAGCACCGCTCCGGAAAAGCCGGAACAGGCGCCCGTTCCGGAGCTTACACTGGACGGCCCGGACTGGCAGGCGTCCCAGGTCCCGGCGCAGGAAACAGAACGCTCTTGGGCCGAAGGCCAGCGCGCGGACGAGGAAGCTCCGGACGGTTTCCCGAATGCGCAGGCGGCGGACGGCGCGCAGCACGGCCCTGCCTATGCATACAGCTATCCCCAAGACGGCGCGCAACGCGAAAACGGCGGACGCTCCGCCTCCAACCGCACGCTCTGGGTCATCCTGCTCATTCTCACCTGTCCCATCTGGATCGGCCTCATCGGCGGCCTGTTCGGCGGCGTAGTGGGCATCGTCGGCGGGCTGTGCGGCATTGCGTTCGCGGGCTTTGCCACAATGATCGCGGGCGTGGCGGCTTTCGGCGGCGGCGTTGGGCTGCTGCTCACATCCGTTCCCAGTGGTATCCTGACGATGGGTCTCAGCCTGCTGTGCATCTCCATCGGCGCGCTGCTGGGCGCGGGTACGGTATGGGTCGTGGCCAAGGCCGGTCCGGCGCTCTTCCGTGCCGTCGGTTCGCTGTGCCGCACCCTGTTTGGGAAAGTGAGGTAAGACGGCGATGACAAAATTCATAAAAACACTGCTGAGCATTGCGGGCGGCTGCCTTGTATTGGGCATCATACTCTCTATCGTGGGCCTGTGCCTGGGCGGACGGCTTACCAGTATCCGCGTCGGCTGGGACAACGGCCCCCGTGTCTATTACACCGACGCTTTTACCGACGGTGAATTCGGCATGTTCCGGGCAGACGCCTCCGGCGCTCCCTCCGCCCCTGGTGCGCCCTCCCCCTCCAGCTCCGGCTCCGTCCCCACCGGCAGCGTGCGGGAACTGGAAATCGATATCTCCACGGCAGAGGTCGTCATTCAGCCGGGTGACGCGTATGACCTGCAGGTCTCCGGCAGCCCGCGTTATGAGTCCAGGGTCTCAGGCGGGGTGTGGACGATTAAGACGACCGGCGACTGGCAGCTGCGCAACTGGGAAAACGTAAAATTTTTCATCACGGTTCCCCGGGACACCGTGTTTGACGAGGTGGAGCTTTCCATCGGCGCGGGCACGCTGAAGGCGGACGGCTTGGCCTGCCGCACAGCCGACCTTGAGGTGGGCGCGGGCGAGATGACCGTAAAAAATCTCACCTGCACACAGGAGAGCAGCCTGGATGTCGGCATGGGTAAGCTGACCATCGACGGCGGCAGCCTGGACGGCAAAAACGAGGTGTCCTGCGGCATGGGCGTCGCCGAGGTGGCCGTCTCCCGGCCGGCGGACTACGGCTACGCGCTGGAGAGCGGCATGGGTTCCGTGACCATCGACGACTATTCTCATTCCGGCATGGGCGTCGAGCTGGAAGTAAACCGCAGCGCGGCCACATTTTATGACATCGAATGCGGCATGGGCGAAGTAACGATCACATTCAACTGACAACAGGAGGAAATGACTGATGGACCAGAAACGTTTGTATAAAGCCCGCGGCCACCGTATGGTATGCGGCGTGTGCGGCGGCATCGCGGAATATTTCGGCGTGGACCCAACCATCGTACGGCTGGCGTTCGTGCTGCTGTGCTTCGGCTGGGGCTCGGGCCTGCTGGCCTATATCGTAGCCGCGCTCATTATGCCGGAGCCGCCCTACGACCCCAACGATGTACGTCCATAACAGCTGAAATGCAGCGGCCCGCGCCGGGGTGTACCGGTGCGGGCCGCTTTGCTTTACGCTTTGGACGAACGGCCTTACTCCGCCGCCAGACGGGCAAGATCCTCTTTCGTCAGCCTCCATGTTGTCCATTCATCCATCGGCTTTGCGCCAAGGCTCTTATAGAACTCCTGGCTGGGGGTGTTCCAGTTCAGGCAGCACCACTCCATGCGGCCGCAGTTTTCCGCCGCGGCGATCTTGAACAGCTCGCGGATGAGCCGCTTGCCGTAACCGGCCTTACGGTATTCGGGATACAGGAAAAGATCCTCCAGATAGAGGCCTTTTGTACCGATAAACGTGGAATAGTTGTAAAAGTACAGCGCGTATCCAATGACCTTGCCGTCCAGCTCTGCCAGCAGGCAGCGGGTGACGTGTTCGTCGAACATCGCATGCCGGATGGTCTCTTCGGTAGCAACGACTTCGTCGCTCATCTTTTCGTATTCCGCAATGCCGCGGATCAGCTCCAGAATGGTGCCGCAGTCCTCAGGCCGGGCGGGGCGGATGCTAAATTGTGCCATAGGTTTTTGTCCTCCTGTTTCGTTGGGGTGGTAAAACATATATGCGCAAAAAAGAAGCCGGCTGCCGCCGGCTTCTTCGCACAGGCTTTGCTGATAAACGCGGTTTAAACGGATTCCCTGATTTTGGACGGGCTGTATGTCTTGACGGCGGAGGCATCCTCCGTCACGGCATAGGCCGCAGTCTCCTCCTCCACTTTGTCCGAGAACGCGGCCGAAGTGATCTCGCTGAGGATGGTCGTTTTGTAATTCGCGGTGAAATCGTCATTGTCCTCGTAGTTGGCGATCTTCTGATAGATCATCGGAACGCTGTAACCGTCGTACACGCCGGCGGCGCCCACCTCAGCGGCGACGACCCCCTGCACGAATTCCTCGGAATAGCTGGTGGATTCCGCGGTGAGGAAGCTTTTGGACATATACGACGAAGCGGTGTCCTCGGCATACTCGCGGCCGCAGATCTCAAACGCCTTTTCCAGCGTTTCGGGGCCAAGCTCATCCATGGAACCGCCCGCGTTCAGGTCGTCGGCAAGCTGGGCCGCCAGTGCGTTCAGCTCTTCCAGCTTTTCGTCAGGCAGCGCGGCGGAATCCGCATCCGTAGTAGGCAGCACCAGCGTCTGGATGCGGGAATAGGTCTCGTCCATGTACTTTTTGGCCTCGGCGTCGGTGATCTTGTCCGATTCGCCGTCCTGATACTCAGCCAGCAGCTTTTCATACTTCGCTTCGCATTCATAGAAGCGGCGGTAGTTTTCCCGCCCAATGCCGTTGGCCGCCAGCAGGGCTTCGTTGTTGGCCCAGATGGCATCGAGCTGGCTGTCGATGGACGCCTGCTCCTCCTCGGTGAAGGTAAGGCCCGCTTCCGCAAAGGCTTTTTCCACCCAGACATAACGTTTTGCGGAGGCCACCGTCTCGTTGTGGATCCATTCCTCAGCTTTCACGCCCTCGATCTCGCTTTTCAGTACCTTGGCGCTTTTATCCTCCAGCTTGCTTTTTGCGCTGGAATACGCCTGATACTGGTACATCAGGTACAGGCCCGCGGGGATATCCTCGCCCTCCACCGTCATCACGACGGCGGGCGTGGTGAACTTACAGGCAGCCATGGAAAGGGCCAACGCCGCGCACAGCAGCAGGCCGGTGAATTTTTTCAGCTTCAATGTGTTTCCCTCCGCGCGGGCGCCGCTTCGGCCGCGGCCTTCACCCGCAATGATACAACAAATTATACCGCGTTGCGCGGCCGTTGGCAAGTGCCGGGCAAAACTTTCGGCCCCGGAGCGCGTTACTGCGGCCGCTCCAGCTCCGCCATTTTGTCGAACACGGCGTTCATCACATCCAGCGGCTTTTCGCCGGGCAGGATGCGCACCGAAAGGTACGGCTTGCCGGAAGCGTTCACCAGCAGGCGGCGGCCCATATCCTTGAGCAGGGGCTTGAGCGTGGCGAGGTCCAGCTTATCGGAATACAGAATGAGCGTATCCCGGTTTTGTGTGATCTCGTAGATGCCAAGCTTTGCAGCCACCACCCGCACCAGGCTGATGTCGATAAGCCCCTGCACGCTTTTGGGCACAGGACCGTAACGGTCCGCCAGCTCGTCCAGCACGTCGTCCGCGCCGGGGCGGTCGTCGATGGCGGCAATGCGCTTGTACGCCTCAATGCGTCCGGCGGCGTCCGGGATGTATTTTTCAGGGATGTAGGCGTCCACGGTGATGTCAATGAGGCAATCGCTCTTATCCGCCTGAACAGCCTCTCCCTTTTCGGCGGCGATGGCCTGGTTCAGCAGCTTGACATACATCTCATAGCCCACAGCCTCCATGTGGCCGTGCTGGCTCTGCCCCAACAGGTTGCCCGCGCCGCGGATCTGCAGATCGCGCATGGCGATGCGAAAGCCGGAGCCGAAGCTTGTGAACTCCCGGATGGCGGAAAGACGCTTGGCCGCAATGTCCGTGAGCACTTTATCCCGCCGGAACGTGAAATAGGCGTAGGCCTTGCGGCCCGAGCGGCCCACGCGGCCGCGGATCTGGTACAGCTGGGCAAGACCCATGCGGTCCGCGTCCTCTATGATGAGCGTGTTGCAGTTGCGCACGTCCACGCCTGTCTCGATGAGCGTGGTGCACACCAGGACATCGATCTCGCCGTCCAGCAGCTTCTGCCATACCCCCGAAAGCGTGGCCTCGTCCATACGGCCGTGGGCCGTGGCGATGCGCGCGCCGGGCAAAAGCTCCGCCAGCTTTGCCGCGCACTGGTCGATGGTGTCGATGCGGTTGTGGATATAATACGCCTGGCCGCCGCGGTCCAGCTCGCGCCGCAGGGCCTCGGCCACCACGCCCGCGTCGTATTCCATCACATAGGTCTCGATGGGGCGGCGCTCAAAGGGCGGTTCTTCGATGGTGCTCATGTCCCGCAGGCCGCTCATCGCCATGTTCAGCGTGCGCGGGATGGGCGTGGCCGAAAGCGTCAGCATGTCCACGCCGATGAAATTTTCCTTCAGCTTTTCCTTGTGCTTGACGCCGAAGCGCTGCTCCTCGTCGATGATGACAAGGCCCAGATCGTGAAATTTCACATCCTTCTGCAGCATACGGTGGGTGCCCACCACCACATCCACAGTACCCGCGGCAAGGCCCTTAATGGTCTCTTTCTGCTGGCGGGCGCTGGCAAAGCGGGAGAGCAGCCCCGCTTTGACGGGGAACGCCTCCATGCGGGAGAGAATGGTGGTGTAGTGCTGCCACGCCAGGATCGTGGTAGGCACCAGCACGGCCACCTGCTTGCCGCCCATGATGCACTTGAACGCGGCGCGCAGCGCCACCTCCGTTTTGCCCACGCCCACGTCGCCGCACAGCAGGCGGTCCATCGGGTGGGGCTTTTCCATGTCTTTTTTTATTTCGGCCGCGCTGGTGAGCTGGTCGGCCGTTTCGTCGTATTCAAAACGCGTTTCAAAATCCCGCTGCCACTCGTTGTCCTCGGGGAACGCATAGCCCTGGGCCTGCTGGCGCCGGGCATACAAAGCGATCAGCTCTTTTGCCATCTCCTGCGTGGCCTTGCGCACGCGGCTTTTGGTTTTGTTCCACGCGTCGCCGCCCAGCTTCGAGAGCTTGACGCGCTCGCCGTCGCCGGGAGCTGTATAGCGGCTGATAAGGTCCAGTTGGGTAACGGGCACATACAGCGTGTCCGCTTTGTCGTAGTTGATTTTGATGTAATCCTTCACCACGCCCTGCAGGTCCAGCCTCTGGATGCCCGCATATACCCCGATGCCGTGGTTCTGGTGCACCACATAATCGCCGGGCGTGATGTCCGACAGGCTGGAAAGGCCCTTGTTCTTTGCCCTGGCCTTCTGCGGCGCGGCCGCGTTGTGGCGGCGGCTGGTGAACACGGCGAACTTGGCGAAGGGGTAATCCGCGCCCGCGTTCAGGTGGCCTTCAAACACACCCACGCTGCCCGGCGCAAGGGACGGCGGTTCCTTATGATACGCCTGGGCGGAAAAGCCCGCGGCGGCAAGGTCCCGCGCAAGCGCGGCGGCCGCGCGCTGCGTGCCCGCCAGCACTGCCACGGCATACTTTTGTGCCGTGAGCGGGCGCAGGTCGTCGGCCAGCGCGCTCACCTCGCCGCCCCAGGGCGGCAGGCTGTGGGTCTGGGCGTTGACGGTATCCGCCAGTTTCAGGTCCGGGATGGTGCGGGCAAAATTTTCACACACCACGGCATGCCGCTTCTCCGTCTCGTGCAGCAGATACGCGGTGTCCTCGTAGAAACGGTCCAGCCCGGGGGCCAGCACACCCTCTTCCAACAGGCCCTTGAACGCCTCTCCGAAGCGGAACTCCACGCCTTTGGCGGCCTCGCGCACGGCGCTTGGCTCGTTGAGGAACACGATGGGCGCGTCGAAATATTCAAAGATCGTCGCCGGCTTTTCGTACCGCAGCGCCAGATATTTGTCCATGGCGGCGGGCATCGTACCCGCGTCCAGCGCCTTGAGGTCGCCGTCCATGGCGTCGGCCAAAGCTTCCGCATAGGCGGGCTTTGCCTTGGAAAGCGCCGTGCGCAGCAGCCTTGCGGCGGCCTCGGTGTCTCCGAACAGCACTTCCCGGGCCGGGGAAAGATAAATTTTTTTCACCGCCCCTTCCCGCCGCTGGGAAACAAGGTCAAAGCTGTGGATGCTGTCCACCTCGTCGCCCCAAAACTCCAGGCGGTGGGGCTTCTGCATGTCGGGCGCGTAAATATCCACAATACCGCCGCGCACCGAAAACTGGCCCGGGCCGTCCACCTGGAAGCGGCGCAGATACCCCGCGCCGAACAGCCGCTCGATGAGCACGTCCATGGAGATAGCCATTCCCTGCTTCACCGTGAGAGTGTTGCCGCAGAATTCCTGTTTGGGCGTTGTATATTGCAGCACGGCCTCCACGGGCGCGCACGCGACGCTCGTGCGGCCGCCCACCAGGTTGCCCAGCACGGCAAGGCGCCGGTACTCGTATTCATGGCTCTGGCCTTCCACGGGGCGCAGCACATAATCCCGTGCGGGGAATACCTCGGCCCGCCGGCCGAACACGGCGGTGTCCTCCGCAAAGCGCGTGGCGTCGGCCTCGCCCGCGCACACCACCAGCGCGGAACGGCCCGTATCCTCGCACAGTGCGGCCAGCATCTGGGCGCGGGCCGTGGGCGGCATACCGAACAGGGCCACCACAGCGGGCTTCGCGCCCGCCATGCCCGCCAGCAGCCGTTTGTATTCAGGTGTTTGTTTCAGGGGAGCAGTCAGCATGAAAAAACCTCTCTGCGCCAAAGGCGGCTATATCGTCAAATAAAGAAAAAAACATACGCACAGCGCCGCCACGCCCACGCACAAAACGAGTGCCAGCGCCAACGGCCCCTCGCGGTAGGCCCGCGTCTCAGCGGCAGGCGTACGGCGCAGATGCACCACGGCCGCCAGAACGGAAGCCACACCCAGGCCCAGCGCAGCCGCGGGCACGAACACGGTGCCGGCCAGAAGCGTCAAGATGATAACGCTCTCCGCCAGCACGTCGTCCAGGCCCGTCACATTGCCCGGCAGCAGATACAAAAGCCATGTAGCGCCTGCCCAGGCAGGCACCGCCAGCGCGAACCGCACGGGCCGCGTAAAGCTTTTTGCCAGCAGGCGCTGCTTGTCACGGCACAGCCACAGCCGCGCCGCCGCGCACCACAAAAGCGCCGTCAGGCACACGCCCAGCAGCGGGATAACGGCAAACGTCCATTCGTTGGGCCGCAAAATGCAGCCCAGCGCACCACCCAGCACCACGCCGCCCAAAATCAGGCAGGCAAGCTCATACCGGCGCTCCGGCGTCATTTTCTCTTTTTTCTTATCCATTGTACCTCGACATCGCAGTGTCAAACTGCCCTTTCATCATAAGCTCCAGCGCGCCGCAGATATCGTCGTAACGCGCCTCCACGGCCTTTTTCTCAGCCTGCGTCAGTCGGCTCAGCACCCAGTCCGCCAGGTCGTACTCCGGACGCGGCTTTTCCCCCACGCCGATCTTTACCCGCGGGAAATCCTGCCCGATGTTCCCAATGATGCTTTTGATGCCGTTGTGCCCGCCCGCCGAGCCCGTTTTCCGGATGCGCAGGCGTCCCGGCGCCAGCGAGATATCGTCGAACAGAACGATGATGCGCTCCGGCGGGACCTTGTAAAAATCCGCCGCCTTGCGCACGGCATCGCCGGAAAGGTTCATAAAGGTCTGCGGCTTCATCAGCAGCACCTTCACGCCCGCCGCCGTGCCCGTGCCCGTCAGCGCGTCGAACTTCGCCTTCGTCACCCTCACGCCCCATTTTTCCGCCACATGGTCCAGCGCGGCGAAGCCCGCGTTATGGCGCGTGCCTTCATATTTTTTGCCCGGGTTGCCCAGGCCCACGATGATCGCATCAATGCTTGTCTGCTTTTTGAAAAACATGGTCTCTCCTGTGGAATGCACAACACGGCGGCACGGCGCACCGCGCCGTGCCGCTGCATTTGTATTGTATTATTTCAGCCGCGCCGCTCACACAAACAGCGTGGAGACGGGCTTGTCGGAATAGATGCGCGCCACTGCCTCGGCCAGCACGGGGGCGACACTGAGCACCTTGATCTTTTCAATTTGTTTTTCCGGCGGCAGGGCGATGGTGTCCAGCAGCACTACCTCATCCAGCGCGCTGTCCCGGATGCGCCCGATGGCCGGGCCGGAGAGCACGCCGTGGGTGGCGCAGGCCGTCACGCTCTTGGCTCCGCGCGCCTTAATGGCGCCGGCCGCATTGCACAGCGTGCCCGCGGTGTCGATCATATCGTCCACGATGACCACGTCCCGGCCTTCCACCTCGCCGATGATGTTCATCACCTCAGAAACATTTGCCCTTGGACGCCGCTTATCCACAATGGCCAGCGGAACGTCCAGCCGTTCGGCAAAGGCACGGGCGCGGGCCACGCTGCCCAGGTCCGGACTGACGACCGTCACGTTGTCATGGTAAGGCTCCGTTTTGCGTGCGAAATAGGGCGTCAGAATGGGCGCACCGTACATATGGTCCACCGGTACGTCGAAAAAGCCCTGGATCTGCGACGCGTGCAGGTCCATGGTCAGCACGCGGTCGGCTCCCGCCGTTACGATCAGGTCCGCCACCAGCTTGGCCGTAATGGGGTCCCGCGCGCGGGATTTCCGGTCCTGCCGGGCGTAGCCGTAATACGGAATGACGGCTGTGATGCGCCCGGCCGACGCGCGCCGGAAAGCGTCCATCATGATGAGCAGCTCCATCAGGTTGCGGTTGACAGGGCTTGAGGTGCTCTGCACCACATAAACGTCGCTGCCGCGCACCGATTCCTGGATGGAGACCTGTATCTCGCCGTCGCTGAAGCGTCCCACTTCGCTGCGTCCCAGCGTGATGCCGAGACACTCCGCCATTGCCGCCGCCAGAGGCTTGTTGGAATTCCCCGCGAAGATCTTGATATCCTTGCCGTGAAGATTCATACCCGCGCACGTCCTTTCCGCATCGTCCGTCATTCTGTCCTTATTCTGTTTTCAAAGTTTATTTCGAGCCGGCTTCTTCCTTTGCCTGCTGCTTTGCGATGAACTTTTCCAGCTTGCCCTTCGCCCACTGCGGCTTGTTCACCTGCCGCGCCCGGGCAATGCCCAGCGCGCCCGCGGGCACGTCGTCGGTAATGGTGCTGCCCGCCGCAGTGTACGCGCCGTCGCCCACGCTCACGGGCGCCACCAGGTTCGTATTGCAGCCGATGAACGCATAATCCCCGATGGTGTTGCGGTGCTTGGCCGCGCCGTCGTAATTGACGGTGACCACGCCGCAGCCGAAATTGCAGTATTTGCCCACGTCGGAATCGCCCACATAGGTCAGGTGCGAAACGCTGGTGCCCTTGCCCACAGTGGAATTCTTGATCTCCACAAAATCGCCGATGTGCACATTTTCGCACACACGGCTGTCCGGCCGAATATGTGCAAACGGGCCGATGGCCGCGCCGCCCTCGATGACGCTGTCATAACCCTGGCTGGCGTTGAATTTCACGTTCTCGCCCACCGTCACGTTTTCCAGCAGGCTGTTCGGGCCGATGACGCTGCCCGCGCCGATTTTTGTCTCCCCCCGCAGGATGGTGCCCGGCAGGATGACCGCGCCCGGCGCGATCTCTACCGTGTCGTCGATGAGGATGCCGTCGGCGGAATAAAAAACAACGCCCGCGGCCAGGTGCCGCTCAAACGTTGCCTCAAATGCCGCCCGGCGCTGCCGGTATGCTGTTATTGCTTCGTTCTCCATGGACAAACGCCCCCGTTTCTGGTTTGATGTGCGGCGCGCGCAAGGCCCGTCCGCAGAGTTCGATAACGCTTATCTATACACTTCTATTTTACGATATTCCGGGCGTTTTGCAAGGGCATCGGCAAAATTGCACCAAAAATTCAAAATTGCGCGTTAAAATACAATAAAAAACAGGGAAATAACAGTAGCATTGCCCGCCGCTTTTTGTTATAATGATGTGTGCAAATGGACAAGTTTTTTGTTCATTCGTGCACGGGAATGGGTTTTGGGCTTTCCCGTGCACAAAAAAATTTGGAGGTAGAGAAATTTGAGTGACAAAAAATACCTGTACCTGTTCAGTGAAGGGAACAAGGACATGCGTGAGATCCTCGGCGGCAAGGGCGCTAACCTTGCCGAGATGACCAATGCCGGCATGCCTGTTCCCCAGGGCTTCACCATCAGCACCGAGGCCTGCACCCAGTATTACAACGATGGCCGCCAGATCAACGAAGGCATCATGGCCGACATCTACGAGTATATCGGCAAGATGGAGGAGATCGTCGGCAAGAAGTTCGGCGACCCCGCCAATCCCCTGCTGGTTTCCGTCCGTTCGGGCGCGCGCGCTTCCATGCCCGGTATGATGGATACCATCCTCAACCTGGGCCTGAACGACGAAGTTGTTGAGGGTCTGGCCAAAAAGACGGGCAACCCCCGCTTCGCCTATGACAGCTACCGCCGCTTTGTGCAGATGTTCAGCGACGTTGTCATGGAGATGAACAAAAGCGAATTCGAAAAAATCATCGATGAGATGAAGGAAGCCAAGGGCGTCACCCAGGACGTGGAGCTGGACGCCGACGACATGAAGGCTCTTGTTGCCAAATTCAAATCTCTCTACAAGGAAAAAATGGGCGCGGACTTCCCCACCGACCCGAAGACGCAGCTCATCGAGGCCGTTAAGGCCGTGTTCCGCAGCTGGGACAACCCCCGCGCCAACACCTACCGCCGCATGAACGAGATCCCCTACGACTGGGGCACCGCCGTCAACGTACAGGCCATGGTGTTCGGCAACTCCGGCGAGAACTCCGGCACGGGCGTGGCGTTCACCCGCAACCCCGCCACCGGCGAGAAGGCCCTGTTCGGCGAATACCTCATCAACGCCCAGGGCGAGGACGTGGTGGCCGGCATCCGTACGCCGTCCCCCATCAGCCACCTGAAAGACCAGATGCCTGAGGTCTACGACCAGTTCGTGACCATCGCCACCAAGCTTGAGAACCACTATCGCGACATGCAGGACATGGAGTTCACCATTGAGGACGGCAAGCTGTATATGCTGCAGACGCGCAACGGCAAGCGCACCGCCGCCGCCGCGCTGAAGATCGCCGTGGACCTGGTGGATGAGGGCATGATCACCGAAAAGGAAGCCGTGCTGCGCGTGGAGCCCAAGCAGCTGGACAGCCTGCTGCATCCGCAGTTTGACCCGGCCGCGCTGAAGGCCGCCGCCGTCATCGGCAAGGGCCTGGCCGCCTCTCCGGGCGCCGCCTGCGGCCAGGTGGTGTTCACCGCCGACGAAGCCAAAGAGGCTGTTGAAAGCGGCAAGATGAAGAAGGTCGTTCTGGTCCGTCTGGAGACCAGCCCCGAGGACATCGAAGGCATGGCCGTGGCGCAGGGCATCCTGACGGTGCGCGGCGGCATGACCAGCCACGCGGCCGTTGTGGCCCGCGGTATGGGTACCTGCTGCGTGTCCGGCTGCGGCGACATCGTCGTAGATTACGACAAAAAATGCTTCACGCTTTCCGGCAAGACCTACAGCGAGGGCGACTGGATCTCCATCGACGGCTCCACGGGCAACATCTACGGCGAGGCCGTGCCCACGGTGGAAGCCTCCATCTCCGGCGATTTTGGCCGCTTCATGGGCTGGGCCGACGCCGCGCGCAAGCTGGAAGTGTTTGCCAACGCGGACAACCCCCGCGACGCCAAGCAGGCCGTCGAGTTCGGCGCGGAAGGCATCGGCCTGTGCCGCACCGAGCATATGTTCTTTGAAGCCGACCGCATCAAGGCTGTGCGCGAGATGATCGTAGCCCGCGACGTAGAGGCCCGCAAGGCCGCTTTGGCCAAGGTTCTGCCGTATCAGCAGAGCGATTTCGAGGCCATGTACAAGGTCATGGGTGAGCGCCCGATGACCATCCGCTACCTGGACCCGCCCCTCCACGAGTTCCTGCCCACCAAGGAAGAGGACATCGTTGAACTGGCAAAGGATCTGGGCATCACCGTGGAGCATCTGCGCAATGTCATCGACAGCCTGCATGAGTTCAACCCGATGATGGGTCACCGCGGCTGCCGCCTGGCCGTTTCTTATCCGGAAATTGCCGAGATGCAGACGACCGCCGTCATCAACGCGGCCATCAACGTCATCAAGGAGTGCGGCTACAACATCGTGCCCCACATCATGATCCCGCTGGTTGGCGAAGTGAAAGAGCTGAAGTTCGTGAAAGACGTTGTTGTTGCAACCGCGGACAAGCTGATTGCTGAGGCCGGTGTGGACATGAAATATGAGGTCGGCACCATGATCGAGATCCCGCGCGCCGCCCTGACGGCCGACGAGATCGCCAAGGAAGCCGAATTCTTCTCCTTCGGCACCAATGACCTGACGCAGATGACTTTCGGCTTCAGCCGCGACGACGCGGGCAAGTTCCTCAGCTATTACTACGACAACAAGGTCTACGAGAGCGACCCGTTCGCGCACCTGGACCAAAACGGCGTAGGCAAACTGGTGGAGATGGCTGCGAAGCTGGGCCGCCAGACCCGTCCGGAGCTGGGCCTCGGCATCTGCGGCGAGCACGGCGGCGACCCGACGAGCGTCGAGTTCTGCCACCGCGTGGGCCTGGACTATGTGAGCTGCTCCCCCTTCCGCGTGCCCATCGCGCGCCTTGCCGCCGCACAGGCTGCTATTAAAGGTTAAAAGGGAGTATACACCCCGCTTTTCCATCGTATTTTGATTAAGCAAACCGCCCCTTATATGGCTTGACAGCCATATAAGGGGCGGTTTCTTGTTTGTCTCCGCGGCGCCTGCGCTGTCCGGGCGCAGCGAAGCGTTCAGTATTTTTCCGGGATGCGGACGCTCGCCGCCTTATAAAAATTATAATTCTCCAGCATGTATACCTTGGCTCGCTTTAAAACATGGCGATAACAATCTGCAATGCTGTCCGCAAAGGAAGCGGCGTCGCCTGCGCGCAGATATTGGACCGAAGCGGCAACCCGCCCGTTGAGATCTTCCAGCGCCTGCCTCCTGTCCGTATAGTAAGCAATATAGTACCCCCATTCCGTAAGGCGAAAGGTTTCGGCCAACACGATACGCAGGGGTTCCAATTCGATATGCTTTAAAATCGCCTCAACGATCTCAACGATACAAATGGAATCGGGCATCGCAAATTTTCCATCCAGCTCATCGAGTTCTTTTGCGGTAAACAGCGGCGCTGCAGAAAGCGCCGCGGGGTGGATGATCAGCACCAGTAATTGCAGTGCCTGAAGATACCGCATGGCTTCTTCTGTGCGCCGTGAGCTGAAGATCACCTGGCTTACCCGGGAAGAATCCGGCTCTATTACTACAGTTCCCTTCCCGTTCAGCGTTTTCACAAAGCCCCTTTGCTCCAGCTCCGCCAATGCCTTGCGGACCGTTGATACCGAAACGCCATACTGGCCCGCCAGGGCTTTTTCATGAGGAAGATACGTCCTGCGCGGATACTCCCCGCTGCCGATCTTCTGGTTCAGGTCGCTGATTATCCTCATATAAAAGTAATCTTTACCGCGCAGCGGCCGCCATGAAAATGCGGCTTCAGACGGCGGCGGACAATCTGGAGCAGTCTCCGCCAGATGCTTCAGCGTACATTCGATTGAACTTGTGAACCTTTGATACAGGGCCGTCAGCCGGCCGTGCTTGACGACGGGGTCCGTATCTTTCATGATATCCATGATAACACCTGCAAACGGCACGGAGCCCCGGGGGAAAAAATCATAAAAGCAGGGGCATTGTTCTGTAAAGAACGTTAAATCGTGGTACAGTTCAAATGTTGAATAGAGGTCGCAGAGCAAAGGGCTTCCGCCTATTTTCAATACGTCCCTGTCGAAAGCAGAAAACGCACGCCAGCCGCCGGCTGCGACACCAATGCGCGATACGCGCATCGCCTGTTTATAATGGGGCATCATTTCCAGGCTGCAGTTTTGCGTTGCAAACACCAGAAGCGGCGGAAGGATCAAGGTCCATGTCCGGTATATCTGTACAAGCCCTTCTCTTTTTTTCAAAATATCCCGCAGTATATGCTCCGACCCTGGCATTTTCTCCCCGTCGAGGACGACCGGCGCCAAGCGCGGCTGTATCTCGATCAGTCCATCTTTTTTCAACGCGTCAAAAACCCGGTTGACCGTATACCGGCTTACATGATATTGATCACAAAGCATCCTGGAAGACGGAAGGCTGTTTCCCGGAAGGACCTGGCCGTTTAGAATACGCTGTTTGACCTCATTGTATACAAATGAAAATTTAGTCTCCTGATGTTCCACGCTCCGTCTCCCCTTCCCGCATCTGTTTTAACCATTCCCTTTCGCCGAAGCTATTTTAAGGATATTATAACCCTTATATCCCTGCTTGTCAGGCCAAAAAGCCAAAGCTATTCGCTTCCCTTACCAATATTAATGTTGCTATGCCCTAAACTGTTCCTTTATACTAAAAAAATAGAAATTCATTTGTGAAAGAGATTGGTTCCCAATGGAAAAGCAAAAAATCCTGATTGCAGACGATTCCGAAATGAACCGGGCGCTTTTGGTGGATATTCTGGAGGATCAATACGATATCGTCGAAGCCGATAACGGCGCGGCGGCAATTGATCTTCTTACACAGTGCGGCGGAGATTTTTCGCTTCTGCTTCTGGATATCATGATGCCCGAAATGGACGGGTTTGAGGTTTTGGCGTATATAAACAGATATCACCTGAACGATACGCTCGCCGTCATCATGATCTCTGCCGACGACTCCCCCGCCAACATAAAGCGCGCTTACGACCTGGGCGCGTTTGACTATATCAGCCGCCCTTTTGACGCGGCGATCGTGCGCCGCCGCATCTCGAACACGATGCTTTTGTATGCCAGGCAGCGCCACCTTGAAAATATCATCGCCGAACAATTTTACGAGCAGGAGAAAAACAACGACCTCATGATCTCGATCCTCTCTCACATCGTAGAATTCCGCAATGGCGAAAGCGGCCTGCATGTTTTGCACATCAAAACCATCACAGAGCTTTTATTGAAGGAGCTTCTTCGGCATACGGACCGGTATCCTCTCTCTCAAACCGATATCAATTTGATCAGTACCGCGTCATCGCTTCATGACATCGGAAAAATCTCTATTTCAGGGGACATATTGAACAAGCCCGGACGCCTTACTGCCGAGGAGTTCGAAATCATAAAGGGGCATTCGCTGATCGGCGCAAAAATGCTGTCGGAACTGCCGCTTGACCAGCAGGAGGCGCCGCTTGTCAAAGTAGCTTCCGATATCTGCCGCTGGCACCACGAACGATACGACGGCAACGGTTACCCGGACGGCCTGAAGGGAGATGAAATCCCCATTGCCGCCCAGGTGGTTGCCCTGGCAGACGTCTATGACGCTCTGACCAGTGAACGCTGTTATAAAAAAGCGTACTCCCACAGCAAAGCGCTGGAGATGATTTTCGAGGGCCGCTGCGGAGCGTTTAACCCCACCCTTTTGCAGTGCCTGCTGGAAATTTCCGACACACTTGAAAGCGAATTGGGACAAGCGGCGCTTGAGCGGAATGCCAGGCACAGGCGGGACACGAAAGGCCGGATAGACTATGACAATTTACTCGCACGGGAGCACAGCGTCTCTCTGGTGCCGCCGTCATCGGAGACGCTTCAGCTGTTATATACCGATTCGCTGACCGAAGTTTACAACCGCCGCTATTATGACGAACAGTTTCGGGATTCTGACGACATCGAGGCCGTTGTCGTCATCGACGTCGATTCTTTCAAACACATCAACGACCGTTACGGGCATCACGCGGGAGATATCGTCCTGCGCCGCATTGCCAAAACGGTCTCATCGTGCGTGCGGAAAACGGACGCCGTGATCCGCTATGGCGGCGATGAATTCGTAATCATTTTCCACCGGCTCCCCGGGGATGTTTTCCGGAAAAAGCTGGAAGAGATCCGGGCCGCCGTTGACAGGCTGACGATAGCCGAGCACCCCGGGCTTCACGTTTCCGTAAGCCTCGGTGGGGCATACGGCGTGGGAAAAACAACAGAGCTGTTCGAAACAGCCGACAGGCTTATGTATCAGGCAAAAAAGAGTAAGAACAAAGCCATCGCCGGCTTTGTGAGCACGCAAACGGAAAATACCGGCAAAGGCAGGGATGTCGAGATATGGAGTTAAGAGATTGCTATGCGGAATTCGGCGGAGATTACAAGGAAGTGCTGGGCAGGCTGCAGCGTGAGCAGACCGTCCAGAAATTCGTTCTCAAATTTTTAGACGACAAAAGCTTCAGCTCTCTGGAAACGGCCCTGCAAAACCGGAATTACGAAGAAGCATTGCGCTTTGTCCATACGCTCAAAGGAATCTGCCGGAACCTTTCTTTCACCAGACTGTACGAAAGCAGCAGCCGAATGACAGAAGCGTTTAAGGCCGGAGATTTTGAAAATGCAGCCGCCGGAATGCCGCAGCTCTCCGACGACTATCATCAGATCATCCGTGCAGTTGAAGCCTACAAGACGTGCAGGGAGGGATAGCCGCAGATGGACATCAGCTTGGCAAAAAAGAATACTACGCGGTTTCTGATATACAGCTTCGTCGGCCTTCTTGTCTTCAGCATGGGTGTTTTTGCCATGCTGGGTGTCTATATGAGCCGGAAAAGCACAAAGACCATCCATGAAGTCGGCGAGATCTATATGTCCGGGATGAGCGAACAGATGGCCCGGCATTTTGAGAACATCATCGAACTGCGGTTTGAGCAGGTCGAAGGCATCGTGTCCGTGGTCCCGTCGAAGAGCGCCGACAAGGAAGCCATGTATGCAGATCTCGTATACAGGGCGCAGGTGCGCGGTTTCGAATATCTGGCTCTCTGTACCTCAGACGGCAGATTTGAAACGCTCTGCGGGGAAGCATTCCAGCCGGTCAACCCGCCGCCCTTCGTGGACGCGTTAAGGCGGGGCGAGCAGCGGGTCGCCGTTGGCGTGGACGCCGCCGGCAACGAAGTTGTGCTGTTCGGGATCGACGCGGATTATCCGATGCAGGACGGCGAAGCCTGCACCGGTTTGGTCGCGGCGGTGCCCCTGGAATATATCAGCGATTTTCTTTTTTCAGAAAATCAGGATGCTCTGATCTATTGCCATATCATCCGCCCGGACGGCAGCCTTGTGATCGCCAACTCCAATACGGAGCTGGTTGGATATTTCAGCGCGCTGCCTGCCTCTTCCGCGGCAGGCGGTCCGCTTGAGGGGCTTGACGCGGCGCTGGAAGAACAGAAGGATTACACCGTAACGCTCGACACGGGCGGAAATAGCCTGCAGATCTACGGCAAGCCTTTGCCGCACTCCGAGTGGTACCTCATCTCGGTGATGCCTTACGGCATGTTGGACGAAAGCATCAACGACCTGAGCGCGCAGCGCACCTTCATCACTTTGCTTGCCTGCGGCTCCATCCTGCTTTTCCTGACGCTGATCTTTCTGCGGTACTTTTTCCTGACCCGCCAGCAGCTGCAGGAGCTGGGAAAGGCCCGCCAGGCGGCGCTTGAGGCAAGCAAGGCCAAAAGCGAATTTCTGGCCAATATGAGCCATGATATCCGCACGCCGATGAACGCGATCGTGGGCATGACTGCCATCGCAACGGCGCATATAGACGACCGTAAGCAGGTGCAGAACTGTTTGCGCAAAATCTCGCTGTCGAGCCGGCATTTGCTTGGGCTCATCAACGATGTGCTGGACATGTCCAAAATCGAGAGCGGAAAGCTGACCCTGACGCTGGAAGCAATCTCGTTGAAAGAAGTTGTTGAAGGCGTTGTCGGCATCATACAGCCGCAGATCAAAACCAAAAAGCAAAGCTTTGACGTCCATATAGAAAATATCACGGTGGAAAACGTATATTGCGACAGCGTCCGCCTGAACCAGGTTTTGCTGAACCTTTTGTCCAATGCCACCAAATATACGCCCGAGGGTGGCTCCATTCAGCTTTCTCTCTTTGAAGAGGCGTCCCCGCGCGGCGAAAATTTTGTCCGGACGCACCTTAAAGTGAAAGACAACGGGATCGGCATGTCCCCGGAATTTTTGCAAAGGATATACGAATCTTACAGCCGTGCGGATGAAGCCAGAATCCACAAGACCGAAGGAGCCGGCCTTGGAATGGCGATCACAAAATACATCGTGGATGCGATGGGCGGGACCATCGACATTCGGAGTGAACTGAATAAGGGCACTGAATTCCACATCACAATCGACCTTGAAAAGGCCGCCCTTCCGGAAGCCGACATGGTGCTTCCTCCCTGGAACATGCTGGTAGTCGACGACGACGCGGTATTATGCCAGACCGCCGTCAGCGCATTAAAGTCGATCGGAGTAAATGCCGAATCAACGCTGAGCGGAGAAAGCGCGATGAAACGGATCGTTCAGCGCCACCGGCAGCACAATGACTATCAGATTATTCTTTTGGACTGGAAGCTTCCGGATATGGACGGCCTCCAGATTGCCAGGGAGATACGGCGCAGCTTTGGGAGCGAAATCCCAATTCTTCTGATCTCCGCCTACGATTGGACCGAATTTGAGGAAGAGGCGCGTGAGGCCGGCATCAGCGGTTTTATTTCCAAGCCGCTGTTCAAATCCACTTTGTTTTATGGCCTGCGCCAGTATATGGGCCTTGAAGCCACGCATCAGCCTGCATCCAGCCACGGCGCCGGCCTCTCCGGCAGCCGTGTCCTGCTCGCAGAGGACAATGAGCTGAATTGGGAGATTGCAAGCGAACTGCTGTCCGATCTGGGTGTGGAGCTGGAATGGGCGGAAGACGGACAGATCTGTCTGGACAAATTCCGGGAATCGCCGGAGGGTTATTATGATTTTATCCTGATGGATCTCCGGATGCCGCACATGACAGGCTATGAGGCTGCACAGGCGATTCGCGGGCTGAACCGCGCGGATTCGGCGTCGGTCCCCATCATCGCCATGACGGCGGACGCCTTTGCCGAGGACATTCAGCGTTGTCTGGAATGCGGCATGAACGCGCATATCGCAAAGCCCATCGACGTGGCTGAATTGACCCGTCTGCTGAAAAAGCATTCGCGCAAAGTATAACAGCAAAAGAGGAACGGCCTGCTTTTGAGCAGGCCGTTCCTCTTTTGGTCTTTTTTACTCTTTCATCCCGCCGAGAAAATCCCGGTAAATGCCGGGGACGGAATCCGGGATCAGCATCGCGCCCACACACTTTTTGTAAAACTCCTGCGGGCCCACGCCGCCGATGACTGCATAGGCGTAGCCCTCCGCACGCATGGCCGCGAGGCTGCGCAGCAGCAGCGCCCGACCGATGCCGCCGCCCTGCTCTTCGTCCAGCACGCGTGTAGGGCCGAAGAAATCCGGAGCCGTCGCATCATAACAGGCATAACCCAGGATTTTTTTGCCCCGCGTGGCGATGAAGCACGAAACAGCCGGGCGGGCAAAGCACACGTCGCATTCCCCTGCCGCGGAAAGGCCGGAGTGCTCCTTCACCCATTCCACCACACGAAATTTATCCGGCGCCATTGCGCGGCGGATCTGTACGCTCTCATCCCGGGGGCACGCCGTCTGCGCATCTTCAGGCAGGTCGTATAATTTCACCAGCATATCAGGCATTTTTATTTTCTCCTTTTTCTGTATTCAATGTTTCCAGCGCCAGAAGCGCTGCGCCTGCGGCGGCGTCGCTTTTGGGTTCCGCCAGCCGCATGCCCGGAAATCGCATCCGAAGCAGCGCCGCCGTACCCTCGCGCACCGCTTTGTCCCGCAGCAGAATGCTGCCCGTCAGCGCCAGCACCCCGTCCTCCATATGCAGAGCGCGGGCTACCGGCTCCACCAGCAGCGCCAGCTCGCGGCATGCTTTTTCCACCACCGCTTTCGCGGCCTCGTCCCCGGCTTCATACGCCCGGGCAACCAGCGGAGCCAGCGCCGCGATCTGTTTTTTGTCTGTTTGCGGGTCATAAGTAAACTGCACCAGGCCGCCGACGTCAACCACCTTCAGCTGTGCAAACACCAGATCCGTGAGCAGCGTCCGCGGCCCACGGCCGTCCTGCGCCCGCACAACGGCCGCCAGAGCGTCTCTGCCGAGCGCATAGCCGCTGCCCTCGTCGTCGATTTTATGCCCGTAGCCGCCGCTTCGGGCTGTTTTACCCGCTGCATCCCTGCCAAAACAAATGGACCCGGTGCCCGCGATAAGCACCATGCCGCAGGGTGCGCCCAGCGCGCCTGCCAGCGCAGTTTCCTGATCTCCTGTCAAAAGAAGCGCGCCCCGGTATCCGCACCGACGCAGCATTTGCTCCAGCAGCGCGCGTGCCTGCGGATTGCTGACGCCCGCGCTGCCGACGCACAGCGCGGCACAGGCCTCCAGGCCGCCGGGCAGGCGCGCCAACGCATCCGTACAGCCCTGCATCGTCTCCCGCACTGCCTGTGCCGCAGCGCTGTTAAGGTTCAGGGGACCAAACCGTTCCCGAAGCAGCACGCGTCCGTCCGGCGCGCGGGCCTCTAAAACCGTCTTTGTCCCGCCGCCGTCCATCCCGGCCGCATATCTCATATCCGGCATTTTTTCTTCTCCGCTCATAAAGTCACGGGCAGCCTTCCGGTTGGTTCGGCCTCGCCGCGCAGCACGCGCGCAACCGCCCGAATGCTCTGCTCCGTATACTCGAATGCCGCCAGCGTCCACACGCTTTCGGGCAGGCCCGCCAGATCGTACGGGCCGCGCAGCGCCACCGCCACGGTGGGCACGCCCGCCTCCGCCAACCGGGCCACCAGCTCCAGCTGGCCCCTGCGCAAACGCCCGTTGAAGGTGCCCACCACGGCCGAGGTATGCCGCCGCGCCAGTTCTACCAACGCCGCGATCTCTTCCCGCCCCGGCTCCGGCTGCATGGCCGCCGCGCTGCCATGCAGCGCCCGTGCCATACCATCGCCGAAGCGGTTCGTCTCGCCGGCGTCCACATTCCCCACCAGCGACGTGCGGTAGGCCGGGCAGCCGATGCACAGCGGCGCGCTCCCCAGTGCGGGCCGCCCGCCTGCGGGGCGGTGCACCTCTGTGATGGTCTTTTGCAGCAGCGCCTCGTTCTCCCGGCGTGCCTCATCAAAATCGAAGCCGCCCTCGGGCATGCCGTCCACCCATTTTTCCTTCAGCGCCAGAATGCGCTGCACGCTGGCCTGCATTTCCGCCGCGCTCAACCGTCCCTCGGCCACGGCCTGCTCTGCCGCGCGGGCCGCCTGCCCGCTGAGCAGTGTGTCGTGGGAAATAAACACCAGGTCCACTCCGGCAGCCATGGCCGCCACCACACCGTTTACTGTGCCGAAGTGGTCCTTGATGGCCCGCATCTCCATGCAGTCGCTGACGATGAGGCCGTCAAAGCCCATCTGCTCCCGCAGCAGCCCCGTCATGATGCGCCGGGACATCGTTGCCGGAAGATGCTCCGGTTCGAGCTGCGGGAACAGGATATGTGTCGTCATCACCGCGGGCACGCCCGCACGCACTGCCTCCCGGAAGGGCAGCAGCTCCGTCCGTTCCAGCTCCTCCATGCTTTTGTCCACGCAGGGCAGCGCCAGATGGGAATCCGTGTCCGTATCTCCGTGGCCGGGAAAATGCTTGGCCGAGCACAGCACGCCGCCGTCCAACAGGCCGCGTATCATCCGGTTGGCGTAACGGGAGACCTCCTGCGGCGTGTCGCCGTAGCTTCGCGCACCGATGACCGGATTTTCCGGGTTGGAATTGACGTCCACACTGGGGGCAAGGTCGAAATTGACGCCCAGCGCGCGCAGCTCCCGCCCCGTCAAAAGCCCGGCGCGGTAGGCATTTTCCGGGTCTCCCGTGGCGGCGATGGCCATAGCGCCCGGCACATTTACCGCGTCGCCGGGCAGACGCGTCACCAGGCCGCCTTCCTGGTCCGCTGTGATAAAGGCGCCATGGCCCGTTTCCCGCCGCACCAGCGCCTGGATCTCCCCGCACAGTTGTTTGAGCTGTGCACAATCCGTAATGTTCTCCCGGAACAGGATCACATTGGATATTTTGTACTCCCGCACCATCCTGCGGAAATCCTCCGTAAGCTCTGTTCCCGGAAAGCCTGTCACCAGTCTCTGCCCGATCTGTTCCCGTAGATCCATCTGTATCCCTCCTGTTTTATTTGTAAAGATGATATGCCGCCTTGCGCCGTGCAAAAGCGGCGCTGTCCGCTTCCCATGCCGCAAGCAGCGCTTCCGGTGCAGGCGGCTCGTCCTCGAACGCGCCGCAGCCCGCCAGCAGGCTGATGAAGCGCCGCGGCTTCCCATCCCGTGGTTTCCACCGGAACTGCCGTGGCCACATCTCCCGGATGCGGTACAGCAGTGTAACGCCCGTGCGCACCGGGCGGAAAGCATGTGCGTCGCTGACATGCAGCAGCACCCCTTCGCACGGCTCGCCCTTGTGCTTCGAAGCGTATGGCGTAAAGCAGGCCGCCGTAAAAATCACGCCGGGCAGGCCCTCCCGGTTCATGGTCCCGGCCAGTGCCGCGCCGTCGACAAACGGCGCGCCGATCATCTCGAACGGGCATGCGGTCCCTCTCCCTTCGGAGACGTTTGTTCCCTCGAACAGACAGGTGCCCGGATAAACCAGAGCCGTGCTGAAATGCGGAATGCCCATGCTGGGCATCATCCAGAGGTTTCCCGTCTCGCTGAACAGGCGCGTGCGCTCCCAGCCTGTGCAGGGTACTACCGTCAGCCGGCAGCCCAGCTTTTGTTCCGCATTTACCATGCACGCCAGCTCGCCCGCGGTAAGGCCGTAACGGATGCAAAGCGGGTACGCTCCGACAAAGCTGCGGTATTCCGGCTCCAGCAGGCCGCCCTCCACCGTCACGCCGTCCAGCGGTGCGGGACGGTCCAGCACGATCAGCTCCCGGCCCGCCGCGGCGCAGTCCTCCATGACATAGAGCAGCGTGGAGATGAAGGTGTAAAAGCGCGTGCCCAGATCCTGAATGTCATAGACCACCGCGTCCAGCGTTTCCAAACGTTCCGGCGCGATATGCCTGCCCTCCTCGCCGCCGTACAGGCTGTATACCGGCAAGCCCGTCGCGCTGTCGCGGGCAACATCGTCCACATCCTCCCCCGCGCCGTCTTTGCCGTACATTCCATGCTCAGGGCCGAAAAGGCATACCAGCGGATAGACCTCATGAAATTTCACATATCCGGGCCTGAGGTCCAGCGTCACGCCTGAAACAGACGTCACCATCCCCAGCCTTTTGCCCCGGAACAATGCACCGAATTCACCGATCCTGTCGATCCCGCATTTCACCATGCACCGGTTCCTCCCTCTTTCCTGTTATTCGCGCGTCAGCCGCGCAACTATTTTTCATTTTTGAAATATTTCTTTGCAATACATGCATTTTACGCTTTATTTCGTAAAATTTTTTATGGATTCTGTTGACAAGGCGCCACCTGTTGGGAGTATAATTGAAACTAAAGAACAATTCGTTTGTAATTTTATTTCATTTTTGTCAGGCCCGGCGCGGGCCATATAAAGGAGGATATTTTTATGAAGCGCGCTCTTTTCCATGACGACGCAAGCCCTCGCCTGGCCATTGGGCTGATGAGCGGTACGTCTGCCGACGGCATAGACGCCGCCCTGGTGGAGATCAGCGGCTGCAGCACGGATACCCGCGTGCGGCTGCTGTCGTTTCTCACGCTGCCTTTCTCGGACGCAGCGCGGGCGCGCATTCTGCGCGTGGCAGCAGGCGATTTCGGCGGCACGGAGGAACTGTGCCTTCTGAACTTTTATCTGGGTGAGCTCAGCGCCGACGCCTGCGAGGCCGTGTGCGCACAGGCGGGCGTTGCCCCCGATAAAGTCAGCTTTGTGGGCAGCCACGGCCAAACCGTATTCCACGCGCCGGACGCACGGGAATACCTTGGCCGCCCGGTGCGGGGCACGCTTCAAACCGGCGAGGCGTCCGTTATTGCGGAACGGCTGGGCTGTCCGGTCGTCAGCGATTTCCGCGTTCGGGACATGGCTGCCGGCGGGCTTGGGGCTCCATTGGTCCCCTACACGGAATACTTGCTTTATCGGGACGCGCAGCGCACCGTGGGGCTGCAGAATATCGGCGGCATCGGCAATATCACCGTACTTCCCAAAGGCTGTTCCCTGAATGACGTATTTGCCTTTGACACCGGCCCGGGCAATATGGTCATGGACGCGCTTGCCGCGCGGCTGACAGAGGGAAAAGCCCGCTTTGACGACGGCGGACGGCTGGCCGCGCAGGGCACGGTAAACGCCGGGCTGCTGGCCTGGATGATGCAGGACCCATACCTGAGCGCCCCGCCGCCCAAGACCACGGGGCGCGAGGTATACGGCGCCGCTTATGTGGACGCCCTGTGCGCACATGCCCGGACGCTGGGTGTTTCCCTGCGGGACACGCTGTCCACCGCGACGCGCTTTACAGCCGAGTGCATCCGGGAGGGTGTGGAACGGTTCTGCCCTCAGCGCCCCGAGCGGCTGATCGTGGGCGGCGGCGGAAGCATGAACCCTGTGCTGCTGGCCGATATAGCCGACTGCCTGCCCGGCTGCCAGGTGCTTACCAACGAGCAGCTCGGCCTGGACAGCAGCGCCAAGGAGGCAGTTGCCTTTGCCGTTCTGGCAAACGAAGCGCTGTATGGCTGCGCCAACAACGCGCCCGGAGCCACCGGCGCCGCGCACGGCGTGGTGATGGGGAAAATCAGCCTGTGAACACGGCCCGAAAAGGAGAAGAAGTGAAATGACCAACATCGAGGTACGCACGCAGAACATTTACGAAAACCTGAGCAACGCCGAAAAAAAGGTGGCCTCGTATTTTCTGGATAACGTGGAAAATGTATTCGCCAAGCCCATCAGCCAGCTGGCCGAGGAGTCCGGCGTCAGCAAGGTCGCATGGGTGCGTTTCTGCAAAGCCATCGGGTTCGACGGCCTTAAGGACCTGAAAAAAAGCCTGTTCAGCGAGCTGCATGAAACGGCGGGTGAGCCCGCCGAGGCAGCGGCTTTCTCCGATATTCGGGAAGCCACCGGCATCGACCAGCTGATCCTCAGCGTCAAGAACAACAGCATCCGCGCCGTACGCGACACCACAAAGCTGCTGGACCCCGCCTCCGTGGAGGCTGCCGCGCGCCAAATCCTGAACGCCCGTTCCGTGCGCATTTTCGGCGTCGGCGCGTCTGCTCTGGTTGGCGAGGACCTGTACAACAAGCTGCTGCGCATCGACAAAAACGTGTGCTTCTGCCGTGACCTGCACATCCAGCTCACCTACGCCGCCAATATGACGCCGCAGGATGTGGCTGTACTGATCTCCATGTCCGGCAATACCAAGGAAGTGCTGGAGATGCTGGCCCTTTCCCGCCAGTGCGGCACGCCTACCGTGGCGCTGACGAAATTCGACAAAAGCGTGCTGGCCCAGAACGCCGACATCCGGCTGTATATCTCCGCGCCGGAGGCCACGCCCCGCAGCGGCGCCATGAGCAGCCGCATCGCCCAGATGGTGGCGGTGGATGTTCTGTTCACAGCCGTGGCGCATCTGGATTACGACCGCGCGGCGGCCAGCCTGGAAAAAAGCCGGGAAAGCTGCCGTCCCCACCGTGTGGACGGTGCTCCGCCGCTCCGCCGCCGGTATTGAGAACGCCGCCTTCCGCCGCACTTAACTTGCGCCGGGACAGCCTTGGGCTGTCCCGGCGCTTTTTGCTGTTACAGCCGGCGCACAAACGCATCGGTCTGTACGCCGTCCGGCCGCGATAAAACCGCTGCCGAAACTTGCCCGTCCACACGCTGCAAAAGCGCATGGGCCTCGCCGGCATCCACGCCGCACAGGATCATAACGATGGCCGTCTTGGCGGAAAAACCCGCCTCATCCAAAACGCCGCGCGCGCGCTCCGGGCTCACGCCGGTCGCGCAGCAGACGATGGATACCGCGCGCGCCACCAGCTTCTGGTTGCTGGCGCACACATCCACCATCAGGTTGCTGTATACCTTCCCCAGCTTTACCATCACGGCAGTGGACAGCATATTCAGCACCATTTTCTGTGCGGTGCCGCTTTTCAGGCGGGTGGAGCCGGTGACGACCTCCGGCCCCGGCTGTGGGGCGATGCCGATATCCGCGGCCGCATCGATGGCGGAGCCGGGGCAGCAGGTCAGCCCGATCACGGGTGCCCCCAACGCCCGGGCATAGTCCATTGCCCCCAGCACATAGGGCGTGCGCCCGCTGGCCGCTATGCCCACAAGCACGTCCTGTGCACGGAAGTCCAGCGCCTGCAGGTCTTTTGCACCGTCCTCAAAATGGTCCTCCGCGCCCTCGGCCGCGTTGGTCAGCGCGTCCGGCCCGCCGGCGATCACACCGCGCACCAGCCCCGGCTCCACGCCGAAGGTCGGCGGGCATTCCGATGCGTCCAGCACGCCCAGGCGGCCGGAGGTCCCGCACCCGCAGTAGATGAGCCGCCCGCCGCAGCGCATGTGCGCGTAAATTACATCCACCGCTTTTTCCACCTGCGGCAGAACCTGTTCCACCGCGGGCGCCACTTTTTTGTCTTCTTCGTTCATCAGCCGCAGGATCTCCGCAGTATCCGCGCGGTCGATCTCCAGCGTATTGGGGTTGCGCTGTTCGGTGCCGATCGTTTTGATCTGTACCACTGGACATGCCTCCTCGTGGCTCGCATAGCCTTTTGTGGGTTCCGCTGACGACGGAAACGCGCTCATCCCTTTACGCCCCCAATGGTCAAGCCCTTGACGAAAAATTTCTGAAGGAAGGGATAGATCACGATAATGGGTACGGTGGATGTGATGATGACCGCGGATTTCACCGAGATGGCAATGGTCGTCTTTTCCGCCGAGCCGCTGCCCGTGCCGATGACCATGGTACCGTTCACGATATTGCGCAGGAACATCATAACAGGGTATTGGTCGCTCTTGAGATAGATCAGGCTGTTGAACCAGTCGTTCCAGAAGAACACGGCATAGTACAGGCCGATGGTGGCGATGGCCGCCGTGGAGAGCGGCAGCACGATGCGCCGCAGGATGCCGAAATACCCCAGCCCGTCGATCAGCGCCGCCTCCTCGATCTCATTGGGAATGCTCCTGAAAAAGTTGATAAGGATGATAAGATTGAACGAGTTGATGGCGAAGGGCATCAGCATGGCCGCCCGCGTCCCCACAAGGTGAAGGCTGTTGAGCAGCAGGTAGTTTGGGATCAGGCCGCCGGAGAAGAACATCGTCACCACGACCATTTTCGTAAAGAACTTATTGCCCCACAAAAACGTCTTGGAAAGCGGATATGCCATCAGGCTCGTCATGATGAGCGCGATGGCCGTGCCGCCCACCGCGTATAAAAACGTATTGCCATATGCCTTGAAGAAGTTTGGGTAAGTGAAGATCTGCTTGTACGAATCCAGTGTAAAATCCTTCGGCCACAAAAACACCTCGCCGTTGATGAGCGGCTTTGTGCCGGAAAAGGAAACAGCCAGCATGTAAATGAACGGGACAAGGCAGCAGATCAGCACGAAAGCCATCACGAGATAAACGATTGCGTCGAAGATGATATTTTCCAGGGTATGATACCGTTTTTGCATCAGACTGCCGCCTCCTTTAATAAATACTTTCGCCGGTCAGCTTCCGGCTCACAGCGTTGGACGACGTGACGAGGATCAGGCCAACAATGCCGCTGAACAGGCCAATGGCCGTCGCATAGGAATAGTTCTGGCTGACAAGGCCGGTGCGGTACACCAGCGTGTCGATGATATCGCTTACGCCCGAATTGGACGGCGTGTACATCAGCAGCACCTTTTCAAAGCCAAGGCTGAGCATATGCCCCACGTTCATGATCAGCATGATCATGATGGTAGGCAGGATGGACGGGATCGTCACGTACCAGATCTGCTGCAGCCGGGACGCTCCGTCCATCTCCGCGGCCTCAAACAGGTCCGGGCTGATGGAGGTGATGGCCGCCAGGTAAATAATGGCCGTCCACCCCGTGAACTGCCAGGTCTCGGATAAAATATACACCGGGCGGAACCATTGCGGCTCGTTCATGAAGTAAATGGGGTCGACGCCGAACAGGCCCAGGAACTGGTTCAGAATCCCGGAGCTGGGCGAAAGGATCTCGTTCAGGATGGCGATGACCACCACCGTGGAGATAAAGCGCGGCATATAAGATACCGTCTGAACGAACTTTTTGAATTTTTTTGCCCGCACCTCGTTGAGCAGAATGGCAAAAAGAATGGGGATGGGAAAATTGATGAGGATGTTCCCTATGGAAAGCACCAGCGTGTTGCGCAAAGCGCGCCAGAACATTGGGTCACGCAGAAAACGGTCAAAATAGCGCAGCGTCCACTCCGTGCCGAACGGGCCCTTGCCCGGCCGGTAGCGCCGGAACGCAAGCACGTTGCCCACCATGGGGACATACTTAAATACAATATAATATGCGACGGGCAGTACCAGCATCGCATACAGCACCCAGTAACGTTTGAGATGTTTTCGGAACGCTTTGCGCTTCGCGGCTTTCGCGTCCGCCGTCAATACGGCTGTCTTGGGCATTCCGCAGGACCTCCTTGCAGTTGATTTGCACGCCATACAAAGGCAGTAAATGGAAAAACACGGGACGGGGCCATATCGGTTGTACGGCCCCGTCCCGCGGGCACTTATGTTTTTTTCGGTTTATTTGCGCAGGTTGTCGTTGTACATCTTGCAGAATTCTTCGATCTGCAGGTTTTTCATCTCTGCCACATAGGCGTCCCAATCGGTATCCAGGCTCTTTGAACCGGTGACGAATGCGTCGATCCATACCTCGATGCTGTCCGCCAGCGGCGTCTGCAGGCTGGCCGCATCTTCGGCCGTCAGGTCGTCAAACAGCGGCGTCGGGGGCAGCGGCTGGATCACATTGCCATCCTCCATGCCTGCGACGGTTTTGTTGATCTGGGCGTAGTTCTCGTCATACTTGCTCATTTCGCGTTCGTTGATCCACACAAACTGGAAAGGATCCGCGCCGCAGCCGTACTTCACCTGCATGGTTTTGTAAATGCCGTCGGGCGAACTTGTGAGGTCGTCGGAATAAACGATCTTGTCGCCGTCCATGGTGTAGGTCGTACCCTCCACGCCCAGGCACCAGATCGTGGAGCATTCCTCCGAGAAGAACATCTCATCCACGGCGCGTACTACCTGCTCGAAATCGTCGCGCTCGGCGGTGGAAGCCGGGAACATGATGCCCTTGCCGGTTTTGGATTTGGGCTGATGGTGTGCGCCGGCCGGGCCTTCCAGGGACGGATACATCTGGAGCTTGAAGCCGTCGATCTCGCTGGCGGTCTCAACGCCGCCGATCTGGTCGTAGTAAGCGTAAGTAGCCATTGCGGCGCCCGTTGCCATCTTGGTGGACCATACGTCGCCGTCGATGGGGGCAGCCATCTCGGGGTCGAGCAGGCCTTCCGCATACAGCTTATTCATGAAGCGCAGGTATTCGCGGGCTTCCTCGCTGATGCAGCCCTCGAAATATTCGCCCTTTTCATAATCGTAGCTCAGCGCGCCTGTGCCGGAGGATGAGCTCTTTCCGAAGCTGATGCCGAAGGAAGGCATCGTCATGCGGTATGTAACATAGGGCGCGACAAGCGTGGTAAGCGGGTAGGAATCGGGATGGTCCGCCTTATAGGCTTTGAGGATCTCGTACAGATCATCGAAGGTCTTGGGCGCATCAAAGCCCTTTTCCTCCAGGTAATCCTGACGCATGATCAGGCCGCCGTCATAGAAGGGCTGGTCGAACAGCTGCGGCATAAAATAGCGCTTGCCGTCCTTCAGCGCCAGTTCCTCCACATCATCCTTCAGGCCCAGCTTTTCCACCATGGCGTTAAAGTTGGGCGTCCATTCCGGATAATCGCTGATGGGGACGATGGCTCCGTTGAGCGCCAGCGAAGAATTCTCGCCCTTAGTATCCTGATAAAGTATCACGTCGGGACAATTTTCGCCGGTGTTCAGCGCCAGGGAGACCTTGGTATTGTAATCCGTGGAAGGGATAGCCTCCACCGTCAGGTCCACACCCGCGATTTTCGCAGTCTCCTGAACCGCCAGCCAGCTGTCCATATACGGCAGCGTGGGGTTATCTGCGTAATACATCGATATTTTGATGGGTTCGTCCGAAACGGCCGGGGCGCTGCCCGAGCCCCCCGCGGACGGGGACGTGGATGCAGAGCTGCCGCAGGCAGCTAGACCGGCGGCCATTGCCGCAGCCATGGTAAATGCCAGGATCTTCTTCAGCGACTTTTTCATGTTGTCCTCCTTTATTACTGCGCAATACATTCGGCAGGATTTGAAACGGTTCAGAAAATTAATTTTAATAATCTTAAAATTTTCAGAACAATTGTTTCATGCTCATATCATAATGCTTTTTCCTTTGCTTTGTCAATACAAAAACCGGAAAAAACTGCACAATATGAACAGAATTAATTTTTATGATTCAAAAAAACAGTTATATTGTCCATAGTTTTTTCTTTGATTTTGTTAAAAACGCCCCGCTGTCCCTTCTTGACATTTTCCGCTTCGTGCACTACCATCTAGGTGACTTCCCGCCGCCGCGCGGTTCGGAAACTATTTTTTCAGGAGGCTGCCATGAAAAATTTTGAGCAAGTGTGCCGTCTTGTCCGGCAGGGCCTGGATGACGGCGCTTATCCCTCCGCCTGCCTTTCCGTGGGTATCCGCGGGAGCGTCTGTGTCCGGCAGACCTTCGGCCCCGCCCGGGAGACTACGCTGTACGACATCGCCAGCCTGTCAAAGATCGTGGGCACCACGATGATCGCATTCCGCTTTCTGGAGGAAGGGCAGCTGCGCCTTTACGATACAGTGGAACAGTTTTTCCCCGCGCCCGAAGACAAAAAAGGCATTACTGTGCTCCAGTTGATGACACATACCAGCGGCCTGCCCGCCCATTTTTATCTCAGCGAGGAAGCGGACGGCCCCGGAGACGCCGTCCGGGCGATCCTTGCCCACCCGCTGGAGCATGCGCCGGGCGCTTTGCCCGTTTACAGCTGCATGGGATACATCCTTCTGGGGCGTATTTTGGAACAAATCGGCGGCCAGTCCATCGACCGGCTGGCACAGGAGTATGTATTCGAGCCTCTGGGCCTGACGCACACTACCTACCGCCCGGCGGGGGATGTCGCTCCCACGGAACGGGACCCGGCCACGGGCGAGCTGCTGCGCGGTGCCGTCCATGATGAAAACGCCCGGTTTCTGGGCGGTCTTTCGGGCAACGCGGGTATATTCAGCGATCTTTGCGACATGACGCGCTTTGTTCAGATGCTGGCGCTGGGCGGGAAACTGCCGGACGGCACACAGTTTCTTTCCCCTGCAACGCTGCGCGCCGCGCTGGTCAACCGCACGCCGGGTGCCGGGCACGAATTCCGCGGCCTGGGCTTCAACCTGGCAGGCAGCCCCTCCAATTTTTTGGGCGATCTGATGAGCCCGCGCGCCTACGGACATACCGGCTTTACAGGCACCAGCATCGCCGTGGACCCCGATACCGGGCTTTTTGTGGTGCTGCTGACCAACCGCGTATGCCCCACCCGGGAAAACGGAAAGCTCATCCGCATGCGTTCGCTGATCCACAATGCCGCGGCCGCCGCGGCCGGACGCATGCAGCAGGAGGCGCCGCCATGGAATTGATCTGCCGCGCCGCCGCACAGGCCGATCTTCCCGCCTGCTGCAATGTATTTGCAGACAGCGAAATTTATGAACGTTACTTTTCCGCGCCCGGGGCATTGGCGCGCTCCCTCGAAAACGCATTGAACGCAGGCGAACTTTACGTTGCCTGCGGCAGTGCGGGAGAGGTGCTGGGCGTAATGCGGATCCGGGCCAAGGGCTTTTGCGGGCTGTATCCCTATCTCGCGCTCATCGGCGCCGCACCCCGGGCCCGCGGGCGCGGCGTGGGGCATTTTCTTCTCGCGGAGTTCGAAGCCATGGCCCGTGTGCAGGGAGCCGGACGCGTTGCGCTGATGGTGAGCGACTTCAACGAAAAGGCGCAGGCCCTGTACCGTTCCCTCGGCTATTGGGAATTGGGCCGTCTGCCCGACGCCGTCCGAAAAGGCGTCTCTGAACTGGTATTGATAAAGGATCTGTGATCTGCCGCCTCTCACGCGCCGTACGCTCCGTCCTTTTTCACAAGTACAACTGTGCATTCCTACAAAGTTGATGGATTACCTGAATTTTCCAAAAAAGCTCTTGCAAACTGCGTCCGGTTGTGTCATGCTGTAAGCAGCGGGGCGTTTGCGTTCCGGCTGCCGCGCCGCCCGGCGCGGCAAAATATTGCATCAGGATGGAGGATCGGATATGAAGTTTTATATCTGTAAACATTGTGGAAATATCATCGCTTATGTGCGCAGCAGCGGCGTGCCCGTTGTGTGCTGCGGCGAACCGATGCAGGAGATCATCCCCGGCACTACGGACGGGGCATTGGAAAAGCATGTGCCCGTCATCGAGGTGGAGGGCAACAAGGTGACCGTACGCGTCGGCGCCGTGGAACACCCCATGCTGCCCGAGCATTACATCGAATGGATCGCGCTGGAGACGGCTCAGGGCAACCAGCGCAAGCCTTTGGCGCCGGGCCAGAAGCCGGAAGCCGTGTTTATGCTGGCCGAGGGCGACAGCGTTGTGGCCGCGTACGAGTACTGCAACCTGCACAGCCTGTGGAAGGCCTGAAAAAGCTCCCCTTTGCGGCGCGCGGGTCCTTCCGCACACCGCGTCATCCAAAAAACGTGTCCCGTACCGGAAGGTATGGGGCGCGTTTTTTATTTCCATCGCTCTGTTTCAGCCCGCACGTCCTTGCCGGGCACCGCAGGCAGCGCGCCGCCCGCACTTGTGGAAACGGCTGAAACGGGCGGTAAAATCGTGTCCGGTCTATTCAATCTCCTGGTTTCGTGTGCTATACTGGAAAAGCAGCGGCGAGTGCATCTCTGCTGCACGGACTTATGCCGATAAAGGAGCGTTCTCTGAATGAGACAGGAATTGGAACGGCTGCTGGACACGCACCGGGCGCAGCGCCCGGAGATGCAGCCGCAGGATTATTACAAACTGCTGTACCAGCGGGAATTCGGGTGCGGCCACACGGCCCCCGCGCCGGAAACCGCCGAACGGCACCTGATGGAGGAATATGCCCGGGCCGCCGGGCTCCCCGGCGCAGACGCCGTGCCGGAGCATGTAAAGGGCGCCGCTCTGCCGGGCTGTGTCGAGGATATCGGCAACGGGCTGTGCCGCATCTATTTGAACGGCGCGTGGAGCCGTGAGGTGCTGCGCCTTTTGGGGCGCGTATTCTGCGCCACGGCTCGTGAACACAAGGGGGAAACCGCCTGTTTCGCCGCCGCGCTGGACGGCCTGGCGCATTGGGCGGACGCCGTGCTGCCGCCACGGGACGCACAGACCCTGCGGCGGCAGACCGGGACTCTGCGCGCCGCAGGCTGCCCGGCCGTACACCACAGCGCAGCGTACCGGGAGCAATATGCGCCCCACTACCGCGTGGTGCGCCGGTGTTATGCAGACGCCTGGCCCGCTCTGCTGCTGGCCCAGCGCGTTTTGGAATCCGTTTTCCCCGGCGGCCATGCGCTGCTGGCCATCGACGGGCGCTGCGGCAGCGGAAAAAGCACGTTGGCCGCGCATATGGCGCAGGTGTTCGGGTGTCCGGTCTTTCACATGGACGATTTTTTTCTGCCGCCGGAACTGCGCACGCCGGAACGTCTGGCCCAGCCCGGTGAAAATGTGCACCATGAGCGTTTTCTGCGCGAGGCGCTGGAGCCGTTTGCAGCCGGACAACCCGTGCGTTTTTGCCCTTTCGACTGCTCCGCAGGCGTGCCCGGCTCCGCTGTGGAAATTCCCGCCGCGTCCTTTGCCGTTGTGGAGGGCAGCTATTCTCTGCATCCGTCCCTGCGCGGGCATTATACGGCCTCGGTGTTCGTCACCTGCGCGCAGGCGGTACAGCGCGCCCGGCTGACAGCCCGGGGCGGCGCGGATTCCTGGGCCGTATTTGAAGCGCGCTGGATTCCGCTGGAGGAAACCTATTTTAAGGCCCACGCGGTGCAGGCGCTTGCAGATCTGACACTGGACACCACCCCGTTCGTCTGACTGGCCCGGCGCACAAAATACTTGCCAGCGTCCGCATCGTCTGCTATAATAACAGGGAACCGCCGCCATGAAGGCGCGCATCTCCCCGGCGTCCCGGCCGCCGTGCGGCTTTGCATGCACACGCGTGCATCCATCATCATAAAAACCAGAAAGCCACGAAGGCACGCGCCCCGCATGAAGCAGGGCCTTGTTTTCGCGGCTTTTTTCTGTGAGGAAAGGGATCGTTTATGACAAAATCGAAGTTCAACACAAAACAACTGGTGCTGGCCGCGCTGTGCGTGGCGCTGGGCGTTGTTCTGCCCGTGGCGTTCCACAGCATCCCCAATGCCGGCAGCGTGCTGCTGCCCATGCATATCCCCGTGCTGCTGTGCGGGCTCGTCTGCGGTCCGGTCTACGGTTTGCTGTCCGGTATTCTCACTCCCCTGCTCTCCAGCATGATCACCGGCATGCCGCCGATGGCTTATCTGCCCGGCATGCTGTGCGAGCTGGCCGCCTACGGCCTTGCGGCGGGCGTGCTGCGCCGGTTCGTGCGCACGGGTAAGCGCCCGCTGGACCTGTACATCCAGCTCGTGAGCGCCATGCTCATCGGCCGCCTTGTATACGGCGTGATGAACGCGCTCATCTTCTCCGCCGGAAATTATTCCTTCGCGGTATTTGTTTCGGGCGCGTTCGTAACGGCGCTGCCGGGCATCGTCATCCAGCTCGTGCTGCTGCCTGCCGTCGTCCTTTTGCTGGAAAAGGCGCGGCTGGTGGAAAAACCGTACTAAGAGCGTGCGGCTTCTCCTGAACCGCTGCGGGCGGCACATTTTGTGCCGCCCGTTTTATTTTACGGCTGAACGCGCTGCTTCTCTTCCCTCTGTTTTCATGGTATAATAACCTCAAGCCCGCCGCTTGCGCGGCTGCGCGCACTTCGTGCGC
>ERZ1036455.22-NODE-22-length-144075-cov-21.740543_pt1 | contig 144075 bp, 138 predicted proteins | sample MGYA00514228_ERZ1036455 | MGnify/ENA primary metagenome ERZ1036455 (study PRJEB33795, sample SAMN09464920) | human gut metagenome | host: Homo sapiens | place: USA: Stanford, California | collected 2016-07 | study: EMG produced TPA metagenomics assembly of the... | reverse complement strand
ACTTCGTCAACGGCCATGTGCTGTATGTGGACGGCGGCATCCTCGCCTACATCGGCAAGCAGCCGCAGTAAAACCGAATCTTTTTGGAACCGAAAGGCCGCCCGCCCCGTGTTTACGGGGCGGGCGGCCTTTTCTTTTTGCACTCCTTTACTTCCGCTCAGCGCCAAAGGAACCAGATGAGCAGGTATCCCGTTGTGACGGCAATGAGAGAGAACGGTACGCCGATTTTCATAAAATCCCGGTTGGAGACCGTGTAGCCCTCCTTGCGCAGGATGCCGATGCCCGTGATGTTGGCGCTTGCGCCGATGGGCGTCAGGTTGCCGCCCAAGGTCGCGCCTGTCAGCAGCCCAAAATAGAGCAGATACGGCTCCACGCCCATGAGTGCGGCAATGCCGCTCACCACAGGCAGCATCGTTGCCACATAAGGGATGTTGTCAATAAATGCGGAGAAAAGCACCGAAGCCCATACGATGAGCGAATAGATGGCAAACAGGTCGTCTCCCGCGATGTTGACAAACAGGCGGCTGATGGCGTCGATGACACCCGCCCGCGTGATGCCCGCGATGATGACGAACAGGCTCGCCAGCAAAAGCAGCGTCTGGCCGTCCAGCTCACGGAAGAACTGCCCCAGCGGAGCCAGCGACCGACGCTGACCCGCTTTGCGCAGGAAGCCCACGGCCGCCAGCAGCACACAGATGACCCCATTGGTCACGGCAGGCTTTTCCGGCACAAAGGAAACGATGATAAGCAGAGTCACCGTAGAAACGAGCAGAAGCGTGGGGACAGTGTCCGTTACCTGTGTGCGCTCACCGGATTCCACCGGCTGGCGCAGGTTTCGGAAGTAATACAGCAGCACGCACGCGGATGCCACGGCACCCACCTGTACCACCCAAAAAATCCCGGGCCTGCCGCGGAACACGAAGAAATCGAGAAAATTCATGCCGGCATAGCCGCCCAGCAGAATGGATGTGGTATCTCCCACCAGCGTGGCCGCGCCCTGCAGATTGGAGGACACCGCAATGGCGATGATGACAGGCACAGGGCTGATGTCCAGCTTTTTGGCCAGCGCCAGCGCCACAGGCGCGACCATCAGCACTGTGGCCACATTGTCCACGAAAGCGGAGATCAGCCCCGCAAACAGGGAAAGCGCCACCACCGCCCATTTGATGTTTGGCACTTTTTCCATAATGATATCCGCCATCAGCGCGGGCATGCGTGATTCGATAAACAGCACCACAGTGCCCATGGTGCCCGCAATCATCAGCAGAACGTTCCAGTCTATGGCCGCAGGCACCTCAGCCCAGGGCAGGATGCCCAGCACCACGAAAAGCAGCGCCGACGCAGCGGCGATATACGCGCGGTATTTGCCGAAGATCAAAAGCAGAACATAGGTCGCCAAAAACAGTGCGAGCGCAAGATACATGCCCGGTCTCCCCTTCCATCATCCGTGTCCCGGCCGCGCGGCGCGGGGCTTTTGCCCGCGGCCGCGCACCGGCCTGTCCACAGTATATAGAACGGGCCCGCGGGCCGTCAATCGAATCGGGACGAACTTAGCGGTATTTTAGCGGCCGGCGGCGCAGCGCATGCTTCACCGTTCCTCGTAGATCTGCTGGCTGCCGTCGATGGCCTGCTCCAGATACGCGTCGATCCACCGCTCCGCTCCGTCCATGTCCCGCCTGCACAGGTAATTGTACAGCGTTTCCGTGTTGCGGCAAAGCGCGCCGATGCCGTACATGCGGCAGAAACGCAGCCACAGGGTGATAACGGGCGCCTTGAACGAATAGTAGATGAGCGGCAGAATGCTGTTGCCGCCCGCAAGCGCAAGCTCGTGCTGGAAGGCAAAGGCCGCCTCAGCCGCCTGCGCGTTGTTCTGCGCTGCGGCGATGCGCGCCACAATATCCCCCAGGCGTGCCAGCGCTTCATCCGAGGCATAACGGATGGCACGCTGCGCAGCCAGATGCTCCAGCGCGCGCCGCACCTCCAGAATAGAGCGTATCTCATCCTTGCCCAGCACGCCGCCCTGATACTCCATGATGGCGATAAGCGTGGAAAGGTTCCCCTTGCGTCGGTAATCCGCCACGAAAGTTCCCTGCCGCGGCCGCACCTCCAGAAAGCCCTGCTGGGCCAGCTCCGCCAGACCGCCGTTCACCACGGCGCGGCTCACCTGCATCTGCTGGGCCAGTTCCCGCTCAGGCGGAAGCTGTGTACCCATGGGCAGCTCGTCGGACAATATCATCCCCTGCAGCTGCTGGACAAACAGGTCCTTCAGGCTGGGAGCGGACAGCTTTGCAAATTCCATTGTGTGCCTCCCCTTCTGGTATTGGTTGTACCAAATATCACTTTTTGATTTTATCATACATTTTGCCAGAGTACAAGCCCGCTTTATACCACACTTTCACAAAAAGGGAGACGGCCGATTGACGGGCCGAAGCAGGAATGTTAAACTATTGACGAAGATTGGTATAGCCACGCTATCAAGCAAACAAGGGAGAGATACCTGTGGACGAAGTGAGGATTTTGGAGATCAAACAGAGCGTATTCGCCAACAACGACCAGCGCGCCGAGCTTTTGCGCCGGGAGCTGAAAGAAAAGAGGATCTTTCTGCTCAACCTGATGAGCTCGCCCGGCTCCGGCAAAACGACCACCCTGACGCGCACCATCGAGCGTCTGCGTGACGAATTCAAGATCGGTGTGATGGAGGCGGACATCGACTCCGATGTGGACGCGCGTACCATTGCGGCGACGGGCGTTAAATCCATTCAGCTGCACACGGGCGGTATGTGCCATCTGGACGCGGATATGACGCGCCAGGGCCTGGACGGCCTTGCAGCGGGCGACGTGGAGCTTGCTGTTTTGGAAAACGTGGGCAATCTGGTATGTCCGGCGGAGTTCGACACAGGCGCGGTGAAAAACGCAGCCATCCTGTCGGTGCCCGAGGGCGACGACAAACCGCTCAAGTACCCGCTGATGTTCCAGATCTGCGACGTGGTTCTCATCAATAAAACGGACGTGCTGCCCTACTTTGATTTTGACATGGAGAAATGCAGAGAAAACATCCGCATGCGCAACCCGAACGCCAGGGTCATCCCCATCTGCGCCAAGACAGGCGAGGGCGTGGACGAATGGGCCGACTGGCTGCGCGCCGAAGTAAAAGCCTGGCGCGGCTGAACCGCGACCGCACAGAGAAAGGATGCCGGATATGAGCGAGACACATTTCCCCCTGGACGAGAGCAAACTGCCCTTTTCCATTCCAAAGGACGCGCAGCCCCGGGAGAAAATTTTAAAACTGGGGCGTATGATCACAGACCGCATTCCCGCCAAGCTGCACGGCCTGACGGCGGAAGACCCGGAATACTGGGGCCTGGCGGGCGTGGTGACGGATGAAATGGCGGATGTCGCCCTGAAGATGAAGGTGCGCAAGCCCATGACGCTGTCCGAGCTTGTAAAAGCCACGGGCAAGCCCGCCGAAGAGCTGGAACCGCTGCTGTACCAGATGAGTTGCGTGGGCCTGCTGGAGTACAACTGGGAAAACGAACGGCATGAAAAGCAGTACGTTCTGCCGATGTTCGTACCCGGCAGCGCGGAATTTTTCAATATGCACAAGCAGCAGATCCAGGACAATCCCGAGGTGACGGCTTTTTTTGAGCGCATGACCTTCCTGCCCCTGGAGCACATCACCGCCATGGTTCCGCCGGGCGGCGCGGGCATCGGGATGCACGTCATCCCCGTGGAAAAAGCCATTGAAACAGAGAACCGGTCCGCCGATATCGAGCACATTTCCCACTGGCTGAAAAAATACGAAGGCAAATACGCGGCCAGCCCGTGCTCCTGCCGCATGTCCCGCGCCCGCATGGGCGAGGGCTGCGCCGACGACCCGGAGGACTGGTGCATCGGCGTGGGCGATATGGCCGATTATCTGGTGGAGACCAAAAAGGGCCATTATGTTACTTACGACGAGGTGCTGGAGATCCTGCGGCGCGCCGAGGACAACGGTTTTGTGCACCAGATCACCAACATTGACGGCGAGAACAAAATTTTTGCCATCTGCAACTGCAACGTCAACATCTGCAACGCCCTGCGCACCAGCCAGCTGTTCAACACGCCCAATATGAGCCGTTCGGCCTATGTAGCGAAGGTGAAAACCGAAAACTGCGTTGCCTGCGGCCGCTGTGTGGAATACTGCCCCGCGGGCGCCGTCAAGCTGGGGCAAAAGCTGTGCACCCAAAACGGCCCGGTGGAATATCCCCGGCAGGAGCTGCCCGACGCCGTGAATTGGGGCCCGGAAAAATGGGATGTCGATTACCGCGACAACAACCGCATCAATTGCTACGACGCCGGCACGGCCCCCTGCAAAACGGCCTGCCCCGCGCACATCGCCGTGCAGGGCTACCTGAAAATGGCCGCGCAAGGCCGCTACACCGACGCGCTGGCGCTTATAAAAAAAGAGAATCCCTTCCCCGCCGTATGCGGCCGCGTGTGCAACCGCCGCTGTGAGGACGCCTGCACCCGCGGCACCGTGGATCAGGCCGTCGCCATCGACGAGGTAAAGAAATTTATTGCCCAGCAGGACCTGAACGCCGCCACGCGGTATGTGCCGCCGGTGGTCGCACCCACGAACCGGGGCGGCTTCGCGGAAAAGATCGCCGTCATCGGCGCCGGCCCGGCCGGCCTCTCCTGTGCATATTATCTGGCCGAGCGCGGCTATAAGCCCACGGTATTTGAGAAAAACGAGCGTCCCGGCGGCATGCTGGTATACGGCATCCCCTCCTACAAGCTGGAAAAGGACGTCGTGGACGCGGAGATCGAGGTGCTGCGCCAGATGGGCGTGGACATCCGCTGCGGCGTGGAAGTGGGGCGCGACATAACGCTGGACACGCTGCGCCGGGAGGGCTATAAGGCTTTCTACGTGGCCATTGGCTGCCAGGACGGCCGCAGCGCGGGCATTCCCGGCGAGGACACCGCGGGCGTGATGACCGCCGTGGACTTCTTGCACGCCGTCGCGGAAAACGAAACGTACCCCGTGGAGGGCCGGGCCGTTGTCATCGGCGGCGGGAACGTGGCCATCGACGTGGCCCGCACCAGCGTCCGCTGCGGCGCTGCAGAAGTTTCCATGTACTGCCTGGAGCCGCGGGAAAGCATGCCCGCCTCCGCCGAGGAAGCAGCAGAGGCCGAAGATGAGGGCGTGGCCATCCGCTGCGGCTGGGGCCCGAAGGAGATTCTTGCGGAAGCCGGCCGGGTGACCGGCATCGTTCTGAAACGATGCGTTTCCGTGTTTGATGAAAACGGCCGCTTCTGCCCCAGATATGACGAGGCCGATACCATTACCGTTCCCTGTGAACATGTGTTTCTGAGCATTGGCCAGAGCATCCGGTGGGGCAGCCTGCTGGACGGCGCAAAAGTAGAGCTGGGACGCGGCGGCGCCGCCGTGGCGGACCCGCTCACCTACCAAACGGCGCAGCCGGACATATTTGTAGGCGGCGATGTGTACACCGGCCCCAAATTCGCCATCGACGCCATTGCCGCCGGCAAGCAGGGCGCGGAATCGCTGCACCGCTTTGTACACGAAAACGCCAGCCTGACCATCGGCCGCAACCGCCGCCAGTTCAAGGAGCTGGACAAGGAAAGCCTTGCGCTGGAGAGCTACGACAACGGTGCACGCCAGAGCGCGGGCATGGACGAGCGCATCGACTACCGCCGTTCCTTCCGGGACGCGCACAAGACCTTTACCGAGGAGCAGGTGAAGGCCGAAACCGCGCGCTGCCTGGGCTGCGGCGCTTCGGTGGTGGACCCCAACAAGTGCATCGGCTGCGGGCTCTGCACCACCAAGTGCGAGTTCGACGCCATCCATCTGAACCGGGAGCTTCCCGAATGCAGCAGGATGGTGCGTTCGGAGGATAAATTCAAGGCTATTCTGCCTTATATGATCAAGCGTGAAATGAAGATCCGCTTCGGCAAAAAGGACGGCTGAGACGATGCATGAGCTTGGGATCGTATTCCATATCATCGACAGCATCGAGGAGGTTGGGCGGCAGAACAAGCTGCGCCGCGTCTCCACGGTGACGCTGGAGCTGGGTGAGGTCTCCGGCGTGGTGCATACTTATCTGGAGGACTGCTGGCACTGGGCGGCGGCCAGATCGCAATTGCTGAACGGCTCGCGCCTCGCCATCGAGGCGCTGCCCGCCGTTACCCTGTGCGAGGACTGCGGCAGCACCTACGCCACGGTGGAGCACGGCAAAACGTGCCCTTTCTGCCAAAGCCCGCGCACGCATCTCGTCAGCGGGAATGAGATCAATATCAAGGAGATCGAGGCGTGCTAGGGACGCGCCTTTGACCGGGTACACGGCGGCGCTGCCGCCAAAAACAAGGGAGGAACCGTATCATGTTATTTCAGATCTACGGCGAAAACGCCGGCTTCCAGCTTTTGGGCTGGGCTCTCGTCTTTGTGGGCCTCATCGCGGCCAACGAACTGGCCCGCCGCTCCAAAAAGGGCGGTATCTTCTTCTTCCTGGCGCTTCCCGCCGCACTGACGGTATATTTTATCGCCATTTACGCGGGCGCGGCCATGGGCGCGGAGTGGGCGCTGAACAACCCCACCTACACGCATATGAACAGCTGGTTCCACTACGCCAAGCTGTACGCCGCCACCGCGGGCTGCATCGGGTTTATGATGCTGAAGTATAAATGGAGCATAGGAAAGACGCAGTGGTTCAAGGTTTTTCCTTTCGTCATCGTCGCCATCAATATCCTCATCGCCGTGGGCAGCGATTTTGAATCCGGCATCCGCGGCGCAATGGCCCTGGCTGAGACCGGAGACCGCTGGTGGCTCTCCAGCGAGAACGTTTGGCTGTACGGCGGCTGGTGGAACTGGGTAAACGGCATCGCCGGTATCCTGAACATCCTCTGCATGACGGGCTGGTGGGGCATCTACTCTTCCAAAAAGCACGACGACATGCTCTGGCCGGACATGACCTGGCTGTTCATCATCGCCTATGACCTGTGGAACTTCGAGTATACCTACAACAACCTGCCCACCCACGCGTGGTACTGCGGCCTGGCGCTGCTTCTGGCGCCTACGTTCGCCAACGCGCTGTGGAACAAGGGCGGATGGATTCAGAACCGCGCCAACACACTGGCGCTGTGGTGCATGTTCGCCCAGGTGTTCCCGTTGTTCCAGGACGCCAGCGTGTTCACCACCATCCCGGTGCTGTATGCGGACGGCTTTATGGACGCCGCGGTGCGCCCCTCTGCCGCCGACCCCACGATGCAGGGCGTGGTCGCCATTCTGGCGCTGGCGGCGAACGTCATCGTACTGGCGGTCATCATCAAGCGTTCCCTCGCACAAAAGAAAAAACCCTATACGGGCGAGATCTTCACCGATACGCGGGATTTCCGGCTTGCCATGGCAAGAGCCGAGGGCAAATAACCAATACGGCGCACCCCGCCCAAAATATACGGGGCCTGTTTGCAGGCCCCGTTTTTCATGGAAAGGACGACAGTATGAACAAGCGTGAGATCATCGCATATTTTGACGCCCGCGCGCCGGAATGGGATGCGCGCATGGTGCGCAGCGACAGCAAGATCGCCTTCATCCTGGACGCGGCGGGCGTGCGGCCAGGCGTTTCGGTGCTGGACGTAGCCTGCGGCACCGGTGTTTTGTTTGGCGATTACCTGGCCCGGGACGCGGCGCGGGTGACAGGGGTGGACATCTCGCCTGAAATGGCACGCATCGCCGTTTCCAAGCTGCGCGACCCCCGCGTGGAGGTACTGTGCGGCGATGTGGAGGAGCTGCCCCTTCCGCGCAGGTACGACTGCTGTGTGGTATACAATGCGTTCCCCCATTTCGCCCACCCCGCCCGGCTGCTGGCACGCTTATCCGCCTGCCTCTCCCCCGGCGGGCGGCTCACTGTGGCCCATGGCATGAGCCTTGCGGCGCTGCACCGCCACCACGCGGGCGCGGCCCGCGGCGTGAGCCGGCCCATGCTGGAGCCGGAACGCCTGGCCGCGCTGATGCCGCCGTGCCTTGCGGTGGACGTCGCGGTCTCGGATACGGAAAAATACGTCGTCTCGGCGCGGCTGCGGTGAGCGGCGTACACAAAGGTTTTTCAAAGGCGCCGGCTCCCGAGCCCGCGCCTTTTTCTTTCCCCGCGCGCATGCACCTTGCACCGCGCTTCTCCATACAATGATATGAGAGCGGGCGGCACTTGCCCCGCTTTGAAATGCGGCGCCGGGCCTGGGGTTCTGCCGGGCTGTCCCGGCATTTTGTCTCCCCCTTCCCTCCGGCGATTCGGCCGGGCCCGCCTGCCGCGCAATGAAGGAGAACGCATTATGGAACAAGGTACTCTTTTCGTAAAGCTTGAAAGCGCCCGCGAAGCTCTGCCCGTGCAGGGCCGTGTGGTCATTTCGCAGACAGTGAACGGCGTCCGCGTGCTGGAGATCGAGCTGGTAACGGACGAGGACGGTCTGACACAGCCCGTCACGCTGGACGCACCGGACCGGTCCATCTCGCTGGACCCGGCCAGCACCCAGCAAGCCTGGGCCGCCTATGACGTGGAGGCATATGCCGACGGCTACTCCGACATTCTTCTGGAGGGCGTACAGGTATATTCCGGCGTGGAGGCGTACGCGCCCATCAGCATGCTTCCTATTTTTTCCTCCCAGGCGGTTTCGCCCACAGCCGTCACGGCGGACACCGGTTCCACCTCCCGCAAGGCCCAGCAGGACATCCTGCACACCACCATCCCCGCGCCCGCCATCCGCGGCGGCTCCGCCAGCGGCCCCACGCCGCTCTCCACCTGTGCCACGCAGCCTCTGGTGCTGCAAAGCGTATTCATCCCCCAGTACATCACCGTGCATCTGGGCAAGCCGCAGAACAGCGCCGCCAATGAGACGGTCAGTTTCCCCTATTACATCAAAAACGTCTGCAGCAGCGAGATCTACCCCACCTGGCCCGAAAATGCCATCCGTGCCAACATCTACGCCCAGATCTCTCTGGCGCTGAACCGCGTTTACACCGAATGGTATCCCAGTAAAGGCTACAACTTCAACATTACCAACTCCACCCAGTACGACCAGTATTACGTTTCCGGCCGTAACATCTTTACAAACATCAGCCGCATTGTAGATGACATCTTCAACACTTACCTGCGCCGCGTGGGTGATTTTGCCCCCTATTATGCCGAATACTGCAACGGCACCACCGTCACCTGCAAGGGGATGAGCCAGTGGGGCACCGTAAGCCTGGCGGAAAGCGGCCTTTCCCCCATCCAGATCCTGCGCCGGTACTACGGCAACAATTTTGAACTGGTGACCACCAACGACATCCGCGCCATTCCCAGCTCGTATCCCGGCACGCCGCTGCGTCTGGGCAGTACGGGCAACAACGTGAGCATCATCCAGCGGCAGCTCAACCGCATCGCAAAAAACTATCCGGCCATCGGCCAGCAGTCGGTGGACGGCGTATTCGGCGCAACGACACAGTCGGCCGTGCGCACGTTCCAGAAGATATTCAATCTGACGCAGGACGGCGTCGTCGGAAAGTCCACCTGGTATAAAATCAGCTATATCTATGTAGCGGTGAAAAAGCTGGCGGAGCTGGGCAGCGAATCCGAACCGTATCCCGGCGGAAGCGGCGACGCGCCCGGCAGCGGCACAGGTTCTATCCAGCAGGGCGCCGTGGGCGCACAGGTGGCGGCCGTGCAGTATTACCTGAGCTACCTTGCGCAAACGTTCTATCCCACAATCCCCAATATCGTACCCGACGGTATTTTCGGCGCACAGACGCGCAGCGCCGTCATCGCGTTCCAGAACACCTTCGGCCTGACGGCGGACGGCATTGTTGGTCCGGCCACCTGGGCCGCGCTGGAAAAGCAGTTTGAAACCGCCTATGACGACAACAACCCCGGCAGTTATTTCGGCGCGTATCCCGGCGTCGTGCTGCGGGAGGGCAACCGCGGCCTGCGCGTTCAGCAGATGCAGTTTTACCTGCTGTACCTGCACTACTCCTATTCCTCCATCCCCAAGATCAACGCGGACGGCATCTTCGGGCCCGCCACCACCGCGGCCGTACGCGCGTTCCAGGCAAAATTCGGGCTTACACAGGACGGCGTGGTAGGCCTTGCCACCTGGACAGAGCTGTACTCCATTTACAGCCAGAAAAACGCACTGGTGCTCTCGGATGAACAAGTGCCTGCTTATCCGGGCTTCGTGCTGCGCAGGGGCAGCCAGGGCCAGGCCGTGCTGGGCGTGCAGACTTACCTGAACGTCATTTCGCGGAAATACGCCTCCGTCACGCCGCTGACGCGGGACGGCAATTTTGACAGCCGGACGGAGGTATCCGTGCGGGCGTTCCAGCGGCAGTTCAAACTCACCATTACCGGCTGGGTGGATGAGCCGACCTGGAACCGTATTTACAGCGAGTACAAAAACACACTTCTTTCCGAGCACCTGGAATGCCGCTTTATCGACGTGCCCTATCCGGGCGAGCCTGTCGAGGTGGGCCAGACCAATATCTTTGTGCGCACGGCGCTGTATTACTACAATCTGATCGCCGCATTCGATCTTCTGCTGGAGCCCACGGACATCACCGACACTTTCACTTTAGAGGACTCCCTCGCCATCGAGGAATTCCAACGCACGCGCGGATTGACTGTTACGGGCGTCATCGACGAGGATACCTGGACGCTGCTTTATTACCAATACGTGGCCGCTTATCAGGACGTTTTCCCCAACTGCGCGGCTCAGGGCTCCGTCCCGCAGCCTTTCCAGACGCTGGTGCCCGGCAGCCGCGGCGTCGCCGTGGAGCAGCTGCAGATCTGGATCAACGCTCTGAGTGCCTATTACTGCGACCTGGTGCCCCAGGACGTGACGGGCATCTATGACGAGACAACGGAATCGAACGTTTTCATCCTGCAGACGCTGCTGGACCTTCCGCTCACCGGCGAAGTGGACCAGACCACCTGGAACCTCATCCAGGAGGCTTATGAAGAAGCGCTGGCCGAAAACAACAATGGGGAGGAAGCCTACGGCGACCTGCTGGATGTCACCTACATCAACCGCACCATTTCCATGACGGAAACAGTCCTATGCGCGGGCAACTGCGGCACGCCGCTGGACTGACGCCATACAGCCTCCGTGTCCGCGCGGGCATGGCAGCACAGGAAAAAGGCTAAAAACCCGTTTGCCTGCCCGGACATGAGCCGGGCGGGCAAGCGCCTCTACCGCACAAAAGGGAGAAGTGAGGGAAACCAATAAACGCCTGCGCAGCACAAAGCGTTTGGTTTCCCTCACCTCCGAGGCTGGCGGCTTTGTCGCCGGCCTCTGGCGCCTCGGCCAGCCGGGGCGCCTTTTTTCCATTGCGCACAAAAGTGCGGTGCCGGCTGTCTGCGCGGCGTCACGGGCGGTTAAAGTCGCGGAAATCAGACGGGGCGACGCCGTATTCCCGCCGGAACGCCCGGTAAAACGTGGAATAGTCTGCGAAGCCCACATCCGTGCAGATCCTTCCCAGGGCCTCTCCTTCCAGAATGCGCTCCTTCGCCGCGATGAGACGGCTCTGCGTGAGATACCGGTAAAAGCTGATGCCCAGCTTTTTGCGGAACAATTGGTCGATGGTGCTTTTGCTGACGAAAAATTCCCGCGCCGCTCTCTCCAATGTAACGTCCTGCGCCAAATGCTCCTCGATGAAAAGATTCAGACGGTCGAACAGGTCCGGCACCTCCGCCGGAGGCGTGGGACGGTCGACGTCTTCCAGCGCCCGGGCGATGTTCACCAGCAACTCCAGCGTTGTAGCACATACGACAGCCTGCCAGCCCGGTGCGCCGCGGGCCGCCTCGCCGCAGCCAGCCTCAAACAGCTTTGCCATTCCCTCCCAACGGGTGTTGGCCGTGCGCAGCACCCCGAACCGCTGGTTTTTCAGCAGCTCCGGCCACATCGGGCGGACGCTTTCCACATATTCCTGGCTGAACCATACAACGCAGCGCCTGTATGGATCGGCCATTTTTTCGGCCAGCAAGGGGCGGTGGCTCACACCGGGCGGAATGAGCACGATGTCACCGTGGCGCAGGCGGTACCGCTGCGTTCCCAGCAGATACTGCGTACTGCCGCCGGTACAGTATATCATCTCGTAAAATGTATGGCTGTGGAGCTGCACGCCGTCGCCGCCCTGGCTTACGTCCCGGTGCGTGTCTACAAAACGGGAGCTCATTTCCAGCTCCTGATAGATGTTCACGAACCGGAACCGGTATTTTTCCAGCTGTGCCTGCCGCTCTCCGGGGGAAAGCTCCCGTCCCTCTACGCCCGCGGCTTTCTCCAGCATTCTCCCCAGCTCAGACAACTTCACAAATCCCACCTCGTTTTATTGTTGATTTTGTGTATATTTTAACTTTTCTTTAAGATAAATGCAATAATCTATGTGTCATTTGCAATTTTAATTGCAACAAAATTGTTGTATGCTGTATCCATGATACAGCGGTGCGCCTTGCCGGCCGGGAGGAATGCCGCAACATGACAGGAGGAATCACAAAATGGCTACCACCACTCAAAAAAGCGGCCTGACGTTCAAGCACAAAGTCGGCTACGCCATGGGCGACCTTGGCGGCTGCATGACCTTTGCGCTGATGGGCGCCATGGTCACCCGCTATTACACCAACGTGCTGCAGGTCAATACCGCCGTCCTGGCGACGCTGCTTCTTGTCTGGAACATCTGGGACGCCGTGAACGACCCGATGATGGGCGCGCTTATGGACAAAATGTACGCAAAACATCACAATAAGAACGGCAAGTTCCGCCCCTGGCTGCTGCGTGCCGCTCCGCTGCTGGCCATCACCTCTATCGTGTTCTGGACAGTCCCCACGCTGTTCGACGGCTACACGATGCTTGTGGTGCTGTTCTTCTGCAAGATCCTTTACGAGGGCTGCTACACCATGTTCAACATCCCCATGGGTTCGCTGCTTTCCGCCATGGCCAACACCGACGGCGAGCGTGCCGCCCTGTCCTCTGCCCGCGGTTTTGGTTCCATGATCGGCAACGTGATCCCAATGATGATCCTGCCGCAGCTGCTGGCCAAATTCGGCGACACTTCCAAGGCTTTCGGCATCGGCGCCGCCATCTGCGCGTCCATCGGCTTCGTGTTCTGCTTCCTGCACTATTACTGGACAGAGGAGCGCAATGTCGCGGATACGCCCAAAGAAGAAGCCGCCAATGTCAAATTTACCGATATCCTTTCCGTTTTCAAAAAGAACCGCGCGTTTCTTGCGCTTTGCATCCACGGCGTATGTATCTGCTGCATGCAGTATGTAGGTTCCACACTGGGCACCTATATGTACTCCGATGTATTGGGCAACATCGGCATTATGAGCCTTGCCAGCGTTGTCTCCATGCCGCTGAGCATCGTCGCCCTGCTCATCATGCCCAAGCTCGCTGAAAAATTCGGCCTGGAAAAGGTCATCCGCACCTGTCTGCTCATCGGCTGCGGCCTGTATATGGGCCTGTTCGCCGTCATGATGCTGTTCTCTGTTCCTGCCATCGTCTACCTCGTCTGGAGCACGATGGCCAGCGGTATTGCAAGCGTGTCCATCCTGATGCAGTGGGGCCTCGTGGGCGAAGCCATCGACTACAATGAGCTTCTGACGGGCAAGCGCACCGAAGGCTCCATCTACGGCACCTTCAACCTGTCCCGCCGCATCGGCCAAACCGTCGGCAACTCCGCCGCCGTGCTGGCACTGGGCTGGATCGGCTACGACGCTAACCTGGCCGCCCAGTCCGCAGGCACGCTTACCGGCATCAAGGCGCTGTGCGTGCTTGTCCCCGGTATTTTCCTTGTCGGCTCATGGATCGCATTCCGCTTTGTGTGGAACATCACGCCCGAGATCCGCGCCAAAATGGCCGCCAGCAAAGCCGCAAAATCTGCACAGTAATGCCGGCCGCCGCGCTTTATCAACGCAAAAGGAGTGTAACCTTGCCATGGAACTTCGCACCCGTTTTCTGCCCAAGCTGCTCAACAGCGAGGTAGATGAATACTTAAAAAGCAACGATATCATCATCGTGCCGGTGGGCACGGTGGAGATGCACGGCGGATTGCCGCTGGACAGCGAGACCGTCATCAGCGAGGCTTTCGCCCTGAAAATGGCCGAGGCCTGCGACGGCCTGGTGCTGACGGGCCTGCCTTATTTCTACGCCGGTGCCACAGCCTCCGGCCGCGGTACCGTTCAGGTGAGCGTTCGCCAGGGCATCGACTACCTGAGCGCCATTGCCCACAGCCTTCTTCGCCAGGGCTTCAAGCGGCAGGTCTACATCAGCTTTCACGGGCCCGCACACATGACGTGCAGCCCCATGGTGCGCGATTTCTTCGATGAGACGGGCGTACCCATCCTGTACATCGACCTGAGCATGCAGATGTTCAAGTCCGCCAAAGACCTGTTCAAGTCCATGGACGCTTTCCACGCCATTACTGTGGGTGCCTATCAGCTTCTGGGGCGTCTGGAGGACGTGCCCCTCACCACTGAATACAGCGCGCCGCATACACAGACTTGCGCGCCTTTCAACGATCTGTTCGCACTGGCCTATCAGAGCGGCTCCGCGGGGTACTGCTTCGCAGACCCCATGGACCACATGCCCACCACCGCCATTCCCGACGAGGCCACGCGCAAAGCTCTGGCCGGCGAAGGAGCGGAGCTGATTGGCGAGATCGTGAAGCGCATGGATATGCCGCACGTCGCCGCGCAGATGCGGGACCTGAAAGCATATACGGACCGCGCCGGGGAACTGTACCCCTGGATGCCCAGCGCATACAACAGCGCCAAATGACACACCGTTCCCCCGCCCCTTGATTTTCGCAGCCGCCCGCAGCCGATGCGGGCGGCATTTTTTGGCCTCATCCGCCGGTAAAATTTCCGGATTTTATGCAAACCACTTGCAATTCACACCATATTAGTATATAATAAAGTTAGACAAAGCTAACACATTGTTCTGCGGCAAACAGAGCAAATACAAATAATTTTACAAAAGAGGCCATTGAAATGAAGATCATCGAATCTCTGGAAAAACGCAGGAGCTACTACAGCATTGGGAAAGAGCTGCCCGTGAGCGAGGCCCAGGTGACCGCGCTGGTGGAAAAGCTTGCAGAGCTTGTTCCCGACGCATTCAACATGAAGAGCTCGCGGGTCGTCGTGGCGTTGGGTGAAAAGCAGGACATGCTGTGGAATACAGTTTATGACGCCTTCGGCGGCAAGGTCGCCCGTGAAAAGATCGACAGCTTTCGGGCAGGCGCGGGCACGGTGCTCTATTTTTACGACGAAGCCGTAGTGCAGGCGCTTCAGGCACAGTTTCCGCTGTATGCCGCCAACTTCCCCGGCTGGGCACTCCAGTCCAGCGGCATGCTTCAGCTCAGTGTTTGGAGCGGCCTTCGGGAGCTGGGCGTGGGGGCGTCGCTGCAGCATTACAACCCCGTCATCGACAAAGACGTCCGCGCGCTGTTCGGCTTACCTGAAAGCTACCGACTGGTGGCGCAGATGCCCTTTGGCTCTATCAAAGACGAGCCTGAGCCCAAAGAAAAAGAAGACATCTCCCTGCGCGTGACAACTGTACGCTGAACCGAATCGCCCCGTTCCCCGCCCGGGGACGGGGCTTTTGTTTTCGCGGCGTCAGGGTATAATAACCCCAAAGCCGCCGCTTGTGCGGCTGCGCGTGTGCACGGCACACGCCCCTGTGCTGGCGCACAGGGCTTTGAGAACATTGAACCATGCAAAACCGCAGCACATGCGGTTTTGTTGGGGCCGCTGCGCGGCGTCAGGGTATAATAACCCCAAAGCCGCCGCTTGCGCGGCTGCACGTGTGCACGGCACACGCCCCTGTGCTGGCGCACAGGGCTTTGAGAACATTGAACCATGCAAAACCGCAGCACATGCGGTTTTGTTGGGGCCGCTGCGCGGCGTCAGGGTATAATAACCCCAAAGCCGCCGCTTGCGCGGCTGCACGTGTGCACGGCACACGCCCCTGTGCTGGCGCACAGGGCTTTGAGAACATTGAACCATGCAAAACCGCAGCACATGCGGTTTTGTTGGGGCCGCTGCGCGGCGTCAGGGTGTAATATACCATCCGGAATGTTTCATAAAAATATACATACGGTCATCTTTGACGGACGGCCGGAAAGGACAATCTGCGATGCAGTACTCCAATGTGGTCCCGGGACGCTTCGTTTCCCGGCCCAACCGCTTCCTTGCACAGGTGGAAACCGCGGACGGCGTGCAAACCTGCCATGTGAAAAATACCGGACGCTGTGCCGAGCTGCTGCTGCCCGGCGCTCCGGTATGGCTGCAGCGGTTCGGCGCGGACGCAAAGCGCAAGACAAAATTCGACCTTATCGCCGTGCAGAAGGGCGCGCTTCTGCTGAACATCGACAGCCAGGCGCCCAATGCGGCGGCACGGGAATTTCTGGCCTCCGGCGGGTTAGGCTGGATTCCCAGCGTACTGCGCCCCGAATACACCTGGGGCGATTCCCGTTTTGACTTTTATTTGGAACACGGCGGGCGCCGGTGTCTTGCAGAGGTGAAGGGCGTCACGCTGGAGGAGGACGGCACAGCGCTGTTCCCCGACGCGCCCACGCTGCGCGGCATAAAGCATCTGGAGGGCCTTTCACGCGCCGCGGCGCAGGGCTTTGCGTGCTGCGTGCTGTTCGTCGTTCAATTTTCTCCCGCAGCCGCCTTCGCGCCCAACCGGCGCACGCACCCTGCTTTCGCAGACGCCTTGCGCGCCGCACGGGACGCAGGAGTACGCGTACTGGCCTACGACTGCGCCGTCACACCGGAGTCCATGGTCCTGCGCGCGCCCGTCCCCGTCACAGGGCTTTGAAAAACGCGCCGCCCAGCAGCGTCCTCCCCGTCCCTGCATCCGGACGGCAAAAGCCCCGTCCCCAAAGGCCGTTCGGCCGCCGGGGGCGGGGCTGCTTTTTATCCTTTATCCTGCGCCGTACACGATTTTTCGCGCTCAGACCGTTTTCTGCATGGTATAAGGCAGGATGCCCAGGAACAGGTTATACTGCACGCCGGACACATTGCTGTGCATGGCATAGACGTCCTGGTTCACATAGGTGGGGATGAGAGGCGCTTCGTCCAGCTCGATCTCCTGCATGCGCGCCCACATCTCCGCACGTTTTTCAACGTCCAGCTCGGAGCAGGAGGCCAGATAAAGGCTCTCGCACTCATCATTCTGCCAGCCGGTATACATACCGTTGGTGATTGGGTTGTACACAATGAAAGACAATGCCAAGGCGCTGTCCGGGCCCGTGCGACCCAGATTGGTCAGGCCCACCTGATACTCGCCGTTTTTCTTCATGGCGGTAAGCGTGGCCGCGTCGTATTGGGTGACCTCCAGCGTCACGCCCGCCTGCGCCCACTGCTCCTTTAGAATGGCGGCGATCTGTGCCTCCGTGGTATTGCCGGAGGTGATGCTCAGCGTGAGCGTCAGGCCGTCGGCATAGCCCGCATCCGCCAGCAGGGATTTCGCCTTTTCCACATCGTGGGTGTAGCCCTCCAGCCCGGTGTTGCGCAGCACGTCCAGATTGTCGGTAAAGGTGGTGACGCGCTGGGCGTACCCTTGGTTCGCGCCTACGATCAGATCATCCACATTGGTGGCATACGCCAGCGCCTGGCGCACTTCCTTGCTGGAGACCGCCTCAGCCTCCACATTAAAGCCGATGTAATTCACCGTTACGGTGTCAAAGGCTTCTACCTTATAGTTGCTGTCCGCGCTGAGCTGGGGCAGATTGTTGCGCGGCGTGCTCATCATCAGGTCGATGTCGCCGTTCTGGAACTCCATCAGGCGGGTGGAATCATCCGCCACGACGGTCACCTTGATCTCCTCGGTAACAGCCTTGGACGGGTCGTAGTAATTGGGATTCTTTTTGAACAGCATGTACTGGTCTTTCACCCAGTCAGCAATATAATACGGGCCGCAGGTGACAAGGTCCTTATAGTCGCCGCTCTCGCCGCTGTCCTTCTGGACAATGGCGCAGCAGGGCATTGTGAAATTGGACAGGAAGTCCGGCGTCGGGGCCTTCAGCGTCACAACGACCGTCGTGTCGTCGGGGCATTCAATGCCCGCGATGGCCGTCAGAAAACCCGCGAAGATGGATTTTTCCGGGTCGATGGCACGGTTGAGAGAATACAGGATATCCTCTGCCGTAACAGCGTCGCCATTGTAGAATTTCAGCCCGTCGCGCAGATGGAAGGTGTACGTCAGGCCGTCCTCGGAAACGTCCCAGCTCTCGGCCAAAGCGCCCTCGATGGCGGTGCCGTCATTGGCCGGAAACACAAGGCCTTCAAAGTTCCAGGCCACAGTCATCAGGTCCGTGGCGTTGGAGGTCTGCGTCGGGTCCACAAGAGCGGCGTCCTTATTGCGTGCAACGACGATCTGCTGCGCAATGCCCGCGTCCGCCGCGCCGGAGGAGGCGGACGCCGCACCCGAGGCCGCCGCGCCGCCGGAGGAGGCGGGCGCGCCGCCGCAGCCGGCAAGGCCCGCTGCCAGCAGGGCCGCCGCCAAAAGGCTGGCGATCAATTTTTTCATATTGAAAACTCCTTCACAAGTTTTTTCTTCCCCGCGCCCGGCCCCACCCTGTTCCTGCCGTAAGCGCTTGTTTTTTAACTGGAAGTTAAACCAAATTATAAATCTCCGGCTGCGCCCTGTCAATAGAAAATATGTATAAAGATACTCTTTTTTGTTTTTTGAATGCAAAATTGGGGCTTGCAAAACGCCGCCGCATCCCGTACAATATCGGTGAAACGAGGTGCATGTTATGCTGGAATCCATCCGCGAGCTGCGGTGCCGGAAAAACTTCACTCTGCGCCAGCTCAGTGAAAAAACAGGGTATACCGTCAGCTTCCTTTCCCAGCTGGAGCGCGGCATCAAAAACCCGTCTCTGGACGCGCTGCGGGCCATTGCGCAGGCGCTGGACGTCTCGCTTGTGAGCCTGATGAACAATTCCGATTACACGGCCGGAAGCCGCGGCGAAACCGGCGACGACGCCGGAGAGAGCGGCTTTTGCGTGCTGCCGCCGGACGGCCGGCGCACAATGCCCATTGATCTTCCGGGCGTCCGCTACCAGCTTTTGAACGCGCAGCAGCTTGCCCCGGGCCACGCGGGCGACGTGACGATGGTGCTGTGCACGCTGCAGCCCGGCTGCTCCTCCAGCGGCAAAATGGTGAGCCACCTTTACACCGAGGTATGCTTTGTCATCGCGGGGCGCATCCGCGCGCTGCGCGCGGGCGGCGAGGAGCTGCTCGGCCCGGGAGACACCATCCGCGTGACGCCCGGCGTGCTGCATGATTTTTACAACGTGGGCGATGCGCCCGCTGTTGTACTGGCCGTTACATTTTAGCTTGACAATTGGTTTGTGTTTGCTATAATTTACTGTAAGTTAACTTTGTCGCATTAAAGCGGAAAAGAGCGATCCAATTGCGAAGGCTCTCCGACGGCGGAGGGCTTTCGCATATCTTTTTTGTCGGGGGAGATGTCCGTGAAAGAAATCAATTACATTTTAAAGCGGGTGCTGCAGATGATCCCGGTGCTGCTGCTGGTGATGGTGCTGATCTTCGCGCTGATCCGCTTTATCCCGGGCGACCCGGCCGACGTGATGCTCGGCGCGCGCGCCACCGAAGAATCACGCGCCATGCTCCATGCCAAGATGGGCATCGACAAGCCCATCTATGAGCAGTTTTTCCTGTTTATGAAAAACTGCCTGCGGCTGGATTTCGGGGAATCCATCCTCAGCGGCGAGCCTGTTTCGCAGATCCTGGCGCGCCGCTTTCAGGTGACGGCCTCGCTCACGGGCATGACGGCCCTGTTCACGATGCTGCTGGCGCTGCCCATCGGTTATTTTTCGGGTGTGAACAAGCACAACGCCGCCGGAAAGGCCATAAATACCTCGGCGCTGGTCGTCATGGCGGTGCCTGCGTTCTGGGTCGGCATCCTTCTGATGTATTTCTTCGGGCTGAAGCTGCACTGGTTTCCCATCTCCGGCTGGGGCGATACCTTCGGCGAACATGTGTGGTCCCTCATCCTGCCGGCGTTCACGCAGTCGCTGGGCATCTCGGCGCTGCTCATCCGCAATATGCAGAACGAGGTGGCGCAGATTTTCACCATCGACTATGTGGATTTTGCCCGCAGCAAGGGCCTTGCACCCATGCGCGTGCGCGTGTGGTACATCCTGCGCAACGTAATGATCTCCACCACCACGCTTTTTTCCATCGGCATCGCCAGCATGCTGGGCGGCAGCGTCATCATCGAAACGGTGTTCTCTCTGCCGGGGCTCGGCTCACTGATCATGTCCAGCATCCTGGCGCGGGATTACCCCGCCGTACAGGGCTGCGTTATCCTGTTTGCCGTTATCATCATGGCGGTGAACCTGCTCACCGATATTTTGTATTCCGTGCTTGACCCCCGCGTCAAGCTGCAGTAAAGGAGGCGCACAGATGCAGGCAGAAGCTGTAAAAGCAACGCAGCGGCGCACCGTACGGAACGTGCTTCGCCGCAACCTTTCGCTCACCGCAGGGTGCTTGATCCTGCTTTGCGTGGTGTTCACGGCGCTGTTTCCGGGGCTCATCGCAAGCCAATCCCCCACAGACCAGAACCTCACGGCCATGCTCGCCGCGCCTTCGGCAGAGCACATCTGGGGCACCGACGAGCTGGGGCGGGATATTTTCGCCCGCGTCATCTGGGGCACCCGGTATGACCTTGTCATCGGCCTGGCGGCCGCCAGCATCCCGTTCGTCGTTGGTACGCTCATCGGCCTGTTCACGGCCTATTTCGGCGGCATTCTGGACACGCTTTTCATGCGCCTTGTGGATGTAATGATGTCCTTCCCCGTCATCGTGCTCATCATCGCCATCGTGGCGGTGCTGGGGCCCGGCATCGGCAATATGTATCTTGCCATGTGGCTGGTGGGCTGGACAAGCTACGCGCGGCTGGTCCGCAGTGCCGTCATGGTGGAAAAAAACGCCGAGTATGTGCAGGCCGCGCGCACGCTGGGTTATTCCCATATGCGCATCCTGTTCCGCCACATCTTACCCAACGTTATTTCCGGCGCTATCGTATACGCGGTGTCGGACATACTGATGTGCATGCTCATGGGCGCGGGGCTCAGCTTCCTGGGCGTGGGCGTACAGCCGCCCACGCCCGAGTGGGGCGCCATCATTTCAGGCGGCCGGTCGTTTTTGTTCAACGCGCCGTGGATCAGCATTTTCCCCGGCATCTTCCTGGCCGTCACGGGCGTGGGCCTCAGCCTTCTGGGCGACGGCCTTGCAAAGTTTTTCCAAGTAAAGGGGCATTGACATGGATAAACCTGTATTGCTCGAAGTCAAGGACCTGAAAACCTATTTCTATTCCGGCAAACACGCACTCAAGGCCGTGGACAGTGTGAGCTTTTCCATCCGGGAGGGCGAGGTGTTCGGCCTCGTGGGCGAGAGCGGCAGCGGTAAGAGCATCACCTGCAAATCCCTCATCGGGCTTATCCACCGCCCGGGGCGCATCGCGGGGGGCAGCATCCGCTACCGCGGGCAGGAGCTTGCGGGTCTTTCCGAAAAGGCGCTCACCGCCGTGCGCGGCAGGGAGATCGGCATGATCTTCCAGGAACCGATGGTGGCGCTGAATCCGGTGCTGCGCATCGGCCAGCAGATAACGGAATCCTTCAAGGAGCCGGGGCTTTCCGGCGAGGAAAAGCACGCCCGTGCCGTGGAGCTGCTGCGGCGCGTGGGCATTCCCAACCCGGAGCAGCGCATGCGGGAATATCCGCATCAGTTCTCCGGCGGAATGCGCCAGCGCGTGGTCATTGCCATCGCACTGGCCTCCAACCCCAAGCTGCTGCTGGCGGACGAACCGACCACGGCGCTGGATGTGACCATCCAGGCCCAGATCCTGCAGCTGCTGCGGGAGCTGAAGGACGAATACGGCATGGCCATGGTGCTGGTGACGCACAACCTGGGCGTGGCCGCGCAGATCTGCGACCGCATCGCCGTGATGTACGGCGGTCATATCATGGAGCTTGGCCCCACGCGGGAACTGTTCGCACACCCGCAGAACCCGTATACCCGCGGCCTGTTGGCCTCGCTGCCCGTGAATAAACGCAAGGGCGAGCCGCTCTCCGCCATACCGGGCACGCCGCCGAATCTGGGCGAGATGCCCGTGGGCTGCCCGTTTGCCCCACGGTGCGCGCGGGCGCAGGACGTGTGCTTCAGCCAGCCTCCCGCCGAGCGGGAGGTCGGCCCCGGCCACACCTGCCGCTGCCATTTCGCGGACGGCCCCTGCCGAGAGGAGGATGACTGTGGAAAACCGCAATAACGCACAAGAGCCCCTGCTGCAGGTGCGCGGGCTGAGCCTGCGCTTTCCCGTAAAGCAAGGCCTGCTGGACATCCTGATGCGCCGCCCCCAGCAGGCGGTGACGGCCGTGGACGATGTGGACCTTGCTATCTACCCGGGTGAATGCCTGGGCCTTGTGGGCGAAAGCGGATGCGGCAAAAGCACGCTGGCCAAAACCATTATCCGCATTTACGACCCGGACGCCGGAACTGTGACGCTGGACGGCGTGGATTTCACCGCGCTGAAAGGCAAACGCCTGCAGGCCGCGCGCCGCAGCGTGCAGATGGTATTTCAGGACCCATACTCCTCGCTGAACCCGCGCATGAGCGTGGGCGCCATGCTCAAAGAAGTATTGCAGGTGCATCATGTGTGCCCGAAGGACGAAATGGACGCCCGTGTGGCGGCTCTGCTGGAGATGGTGGGCCTTGCGCCGGACGCCGCACAGCGCAGCCCCGGTGAATTTTCCGGCGGCCAGCGCCAGCGCATCGGCATCGCCCGCACGCTGGCCCTGCAGCCCAAGCTGCTCATCGCGGACGAGGCGGTCTCCGCCCTGGACGTCTCCGTGCAGGCACAGATCATCAACCTGCTGGAGGAGCTGCAGAAAAGCCTGCATCTGACGATGCTGTTCATCTCCCATGATCTTTCCGTGGTGCGCTGCATGACAGACCGCGCTGTGGTGATGTACCTGGGCAAGATCATGGAAATGGGCCCCACGGAACACCTGTTCGGCGCGCCCGCCCACCCCTACACGCGCAACCTCATCGACGCCGTGCCCGAGCCGGACCCCGACTGCCCGGCCAAAGAGAGCACGATGATCGGCGAGCCGCCCAGCCCCATGGACATCCCCGGCGGATGCCGGTTCCATCCGCGCTGTCCCTATGCAAAAAACGTGTGCCGCCGCGCTCAGCCCGAACTCACGGACCTGGGCGGCGGACATTTTGCGGCCTGCCATTTCCCCTATGCGTGCGCTGGGGTGCCGCAGACGGAAGCTGAACAATAAGACCGCCCCGCGGCGCGCCGCGGCCCGGACAATGAATATGGGAAAGGAACATCTATTATGAAAATCACCGGCGTAAAGATCGAAAAGCTGCTGCTGGAGCTGACCAGCCCGTTCCGCGTGGCCTTCGGCACCATCACGCATTCCGAAAACGTAATGATCAAGGTCACCACAGACGAAGGCGTTACCGGCTACGGCGAGGCCGCGCCGCTGGCGTTCGTCACAGCCGAAACCACGGATTCCGTCATTGCGGCGCTGGAGCTGTTCCGCACCGGGCTGATCGGTATGGACCCGCTGGACATCGAAGCCGTGCATGCCATGATGGACGGCCTGATGGGCGGCAACTCCTCGGCCAAATGCGCGGTGGACCTTGCCATGTACGACATCCGCGGCAAAGCCGCGGGCATGCCCGTGTACAAGCTGCTGGGCGGCTATTCCAACACCGTGCTCAACGATATCACCGTCAGCATCATGGAGCCGCAGGCCATGGCGGACAAGGCGCTGAGCTATGTGCGCGACAAGGGCTACCGCGTGCTGAAGGTGAAGGTGGGCGCGGACGTGAACGACGACATCCGCGCGCTGACGCTCATCCGCGAGACTGTCGGCCCGGACGTCCGCCTGCGCGTGGACGCGAACCAGGGCTACGACGTACCCACGGCGCTCAAGGCGTTGAACGCCTTTGCCGCACTGGGCGTGGAATCGGTGGAGCAGTGCCTGCCCGCATGGAACATGGAGGGCGCGGCCTACCTGCGCCGGAAAGCGCCCGCCATCCATCTGATGCTGGACGAATCGATCCACGGCCCGGTGGACGCAGCCCGCGCCTGCCGCATGGACGCGGCGGATATCCTGAACATCAAGCTGATGAAATGCGGCGGCCTGTATCCGGCCGAGCAGATCAATGCCATCGCCCAGGCCAACGGCCTCACCTGCATGGTAGGCTGTATGATGGAGACAAAACTTTCCATCACTGCCGGCCTGAGCTTTGTGGCGGCAAAGAAAAATGTAATGGACGCAGACCTGGACAGCTTTATGGAATATGTGGGCGGCGAGACCCACTTCCCCGGCGGCTTCACCCACAAGGGCAGCGATTTTGTGCTGTGCGACGCACCGGGTTTCGGGCTGGACATCGACTTTTGATTTACCGGAAAAGGCCGTGTGCGGGCGCTCCGGCACCCTTGTGCCCGGGCGGACGCCCGGCCTTTTCCCATTTTACGGAGGGATGAGCATATGGAGACATGGTCGTTTTATTCCGCGGGCATCCGCATCGCCCGCTTTTGGCCCGCCGCCGGCACGTTGGAGTGGGCGTGCCTGGACGACGGGACGGGCGTTTTGGGCGCGCGCGGTGCAATGAACGAGGAGAACGCCGAATGGTTTGCCAGGCGGTACCAGTTTTCGCCCGCGGCGTTTTTTGAAGGGCTGTCCGCATGGAACGAAGCGTTCGCGGACGGCGGCTCGCCCGTCAGCTGCGGCGGCTCGCGCTACGACCGCCGCCCGGATGGATTTTACGCCCAGCGCGAGGCGCGTTTTCCCAAGGATATTTTGTTCGCGGACGGCGCTGTTCGCGCGCAGATTTGTTCAAACGGCAACGGAACCACGGTGCTGGTGCAGGACGGCTGGGAGGCACGCACGCCCGCGGGCGCGTGGCTTGCCTATGCGCCTGCGGAGCCGGCATGCCCGGTGCGCGCGCTGGGCACCTTTATGGTGCCCGCGCGGGATGGGGTAAGGCTTGCCACAGACGTCTATGTGCCCGGCAACGCCCAGGGCCCCGTGCCTGTGATGCTGGTGCGCACGCCATACGACAAAACGGCCGCGCCGTGGAATTATTTCAACTTCGTGCGCCGCGGCTATGCGCTCGTCGTTCAGGACGTGCGCGGCCGCAGCGCCAGCGAGGGCGATTTTCTGCCCTGCTACCATGAGGTGGAGGACGGAGACGACACGCTGAACTGGATCGCCGGGCAGGAATGGAGCAACGGCCGCGTGGGCATGATCGGCGGGTCTTACCTGGGCTATGTGCAATGGTGCGCAGCGGCCAGCGGCAACCCCCATTTGCAGGCGCTCGTCAGCATGGTCACGGCGGGCAGCGCCTTTGCCGACATTCCCCGCCGGGGCGGCTGCTTTGAATCCGGCATGATGGCCTGGGCCTTTGCGGTGTCCAACCATCAGATGGACGCCGCCCGCATGGTGCGGGACGACTGGGACGACGTGCTGCAGATCCGCCCGCTGGAAAGCATGGCCCGGGAGGCCATCGGCGAGGACATCCACTTTCTCAACACCTGGTTCGAACACCCGGACAACGACGAATTGTGGCAAATGTCCGACTGGCAGGCCCGCAGCAAGGGCGCGCGCATCCCCGCGCTGATCTTCTCCGGCTGGTTCGACGACGACGGCATGGGCACCACCCAGGCGCTGGAGCTGGTCCACGACTGGCCCGCCGCTCAGCGCAAGGCCGTCCTTGGCCCGTGGATCCACAGCTTTAACAGCCGCTACGACATCCACGGCGTTCCCATGGGCCTGCGGGCCATCCGCTACGACGTGGACCTGCTGTACTTCCAGTGGGTGGATCATTTCCTGCGGGATGTGGAAAACGGTGTGGAGAAAGGAGCGCCCGTGGAATACTTCACCATCGGCGAGGACAAATGGAAAACCGCTGAAAACTGGCCTGTCGCGGCGGCCCGCCCCCAGACGCTGTACCTGGACGGGGAGGCCGGCGCGGCCGTGGAAAACCACGGCCTGCTGGCGCTGTCCGTGCCTGGGGCGGACGCCGCCGACACCTACCGCTATGACCCGGACGACCCGGCCGTCAACATCATCGACATGTCGGAAAATGAAATCGAGGTGCCGGAGGATTACGCGGCCGAGGAGCTGCGCCCGGACGTATTGTGCTATACCACGCCCCCTCTGGCCGCGGATGCCGTCATCACCGGGGACTGCAGCGTGGAGCTGTTCATTTCCTCTGACGCCGAAGACACGGATTTCATCGTCCGCGTCACCGAGGCCACGCCGGACGGAAAGTCCATCAAGCTGGCGGACGGCGTGCTGTGCGCCAAATACCGGGAAGGCTTTGAGGCTCCCCGTTATCTGCAGCCGGGCGCCGTATATCCCATCCATATCCGCACCACAAAATTCTCCAAACGCTTCGAGAAGGGCAGCCGCCTGCGGGTGACCGTCACCTCCAGCGCCAAAAATTTCCTGTTCCCCAACAGCAACACGCGGGCGGGCTTCAACAGTGTGGAGACCGTGGTCGCCCACAACACCATCCATCACGGCCCGACGCATCCCTCCGCCATCACGCTGAACGTAGAAAAGGCATTGGAATTTTAAGCCCCGCAGCTTTTTTGCTCATATTTCCATTTTTCGACAGGATTCTCCATGGTTTGCCCGGGCAGACTGCGTTATAATAAGAATGCTGCCGCGTTCCCACTTCGCGGCGGCGGGCCGCGGCTGTTGCTTTGAATGGCCGCGGCCCATCCATTTCATGCGGCCGGCAGACGCACCGCCCGTCCCCCGAGCCGCCGCACAGCCTTTTCTACTACTTTTGTCTAAAAAAGCCATGCTTTACGCACGCTTTACGAACAAAACGACAAAAATATAAAAAATAGCAAAACATGTCCGATTTTGGCAGGCTTTTGTGATACAATATCGGTGTAGTATGCCCGGCCCCGCGGAGCCGGGCCAAACCCGCTTTGCGGCATCATAAAATTAGGAGTGTGCTTTCCCCATGGTGCAAGCCAGAACCAGTGCGAAGGAATTTTTCAACGCCGATGAACGTCTCGCCGACCTCGGCCTGATCGCCGTGCCCGGCGCCGAGGAGCTCACCGCCAAGATCGACCGTCACCTGCTTCGTTGGGCGCAGGAGGCCGGGATGGACCAGGACACGTTTATCATCGAGAGCGAATGCCCCCGCTTTTCCTCCGGCGACGGCAAGGGCCTCATCCGCTCCACCGTGCGCGGCGACGACATCTATTTCGTCGTAGACGTGGGCAATTACAACCAGAAATACAAGATTTTCGGCCATGAGAACTTTATGTCCCCGGACGACCATTTCCAGAACCTGAAACGTCTGATCCAGGCCACCAGCGGCAAAGCCAAGCGCATGAGCGTCATTATGCCGCTGCTGTACGGCAGCCGCCAGCACCGCCGCGCCTACCGGGAAAGTCTGGACTGCGCCGTCGCGCTGCAGGAGCTGCAGGCCATGGGCATCTCCAACATCGTCACCTTTGACGCCCACGACCCCCGCATGCAGAACGCCGTGCCCCTGATGGGCTTTGACAACGTGATGCCTACCTATCAGGTGCTGAAAGCCATGCTCCGCGCCGTTCCCGACCTCCAGCTGGACCGCGACCATTTCATGGTCATCAGCCCCGACGAGGGCGCGATGAACCGTAACATGTATTACGCCTCCGTGCTGGGGGTGAATCTGGGCATGTTCTACAAGCGCCGCGATTATTCCCAGGTGGTAAACGGCCGCAACCCCATCGTTGCCCACGAATACTTGGGTGAAAGCGTAGAGGGCAAGGACGTGTTTGTGGCGGACGATATCATCTCCTCCGGCGAAAGCATGCTGGACATTGCCTACGCGCTGAAAAAGCAGGGCGCAAAGCGCATTTTTGCCAACGCCACCTACGCCATTTTCACAAACGGCCTGGATTCCTTCGACAAAGCCTATGCCGACGGCATGATCGCGGGCGTGTTCGGCTCCAACCTTACCTACCGCACTCCGGAGCTGCTGAGCCGCCCCTGGTTCCACGAGGTGGACGTATCCAAGTATATCGCCTATTTCATCGCCGCGCTGAACCACGACCTTTCCGTCAGCGCCATCATCGATCCCCACGAAAAGATCAAGGCTCTGCTCGAACGCACCGGACAGGCCCGCTGAGCATTTTCCTTCGTTTTTACCGGAAGGCCCGCTGTTTTTACAGCGGGTCTCTTGTTTTCCGCCGTTTTTCGGCGCTCGACCAGCGGTCGGTTGTCAAAAGCGGGCTTTGGGGATACAATCAGGACAAAATAAAAACAGCACGGCAAAGCCGCCGCGCAGGGAGGAATCGAATGGACGCCAGATATACGGGAGAGCAGATCGCGGCCGCGCGCCGCGCCAAAGGGCTGACGCAAAAGCAGCTTGCGGACGCCTTGGGGGTAACGGATAAGGCCGTCAGCAAATGGGAGCGCGGAGTTTCCCAAAGTTAAAGATACCACATCAATCCCACGCGGACTTTTGCTCAACCGATACAGCCGGAGGGCTGGATAACAAGAAAAGGCGGTATGCGCCCCGTGGAGGGGTAGCGTACCGCCTTTTCTTGTGGGGGTTTCCAAAGGGGGCAACGCCCCCATTTGGCACACGACTTTGCGAAGCAAAGTGTAGTGTGTTATACGCTCTGCCGGCGTTGCCGTGAAAATGCCGTTGCCGCCGGGGAGGGCAAGGGCATTTGAAGCGGCAGGAAAACAGGGCTGTGCTTGCGTGGCGTGGAGCCGCAAGCGCAGGTCTGGACTCATCAGCAGACAGGGCGTATATGAAAGCCCCAGTTCCTCGTCCTACGCTCCAACTTGTGGACAAAGTGTCCCGAAGTTGTGGCCACACTCCCGGAAAAGTAGCAGGACAACGGGCAACCGTCAAGGCTGAAATGAACGGGTTTACACCCGGCCTTGACCTCCGCCCGCTGTCCCGCTGGATGGGTGGACAAGGCGGCCAATCCCTCAAAGTGCTTGGCCGCTCTCTTTCTGATTTTGAGGTATTCAGTTTTTCAAAATTGAATAATCAAAATAAATTTTTTCGATTGAAAAAATTTTATTTGTTATCATCTTCAATGCCATATTTTTTCTTTTGCCGAATCACATAATTACTGATTTTTTCATCATATAGTGGATACTGGTAATCCAACTGGCATGCCACTTCTGACGAAACCTCCCGGAACAATGCCATACATTGTTCAAAGGATTCCCACATATGGGGATAGGAATCCATATTATAAGTGGACATAAGTCGTTCCCACAATTCCTCTGGGACATATTGCTTCATAAATTTATAGTTTTTTCCCAAACTGAAATGAAATCCCTGTTTGATACCAATCAGCCAGGAAATCATGCGAAGCAATTCTTTTCGTACTATATCATTCATATGGTCAATAGCAAAAAGAATTTCTTTGCGGCATAAGCCCTTTACTACATATGTTGTAGTATTCCAAAATTCATTACAGCAATCGTCAAACATTCTTTGAGTAGGCTTCTGCAAGTGGTAGTCTATATCCGTTGGTATTGGCGGCTTTACGATACGGTTGTCTTTATCCAACAGTAACTTTACCAGTTTATCCCATGTAAAATACTCGTCTATCAGTTCCAGCGGCAGCAAAGTTAAATCTATCTTAACATCATCAGTAAACAGCATTAAATATGAAAATCCCTTTTCTACAGCTGGAAATAATTCCATATCTTCCGGCTTTTGCAGAATCAACCTTTCACCAAATATATCTAGCCATTTATCATCACTTGTGAAGCTGTCCATATCCGTAACAAAAAAAGTAATATCAAAATCCTGAAAATCATCAGGCGGAATATTTGTATTTGTTCTAGATCCTTCCAAAGTAACCATGCGAATGCGTTTGTCTGTTTTTGCAAAATTCAAAACAATATCATAAACTTCCTTTTCTGATCTCATTTTTATCTCCTCCAATTATTGAAATAGGTGTGAAGCCATTTTAGGGCTTTCCCGCCTTGATTACCCTTTAGCAAAGACGGGCGGGACTGTCAACGGCGGCGCATGAAATGCGCCGTTCATCTTGACCGTTGACTGGCTCGGCTGGCTTTGCTATCTTCCTGACAAATGGGAATGTCTAAGATAGTAAAGACGTCCCACATGCAACTCTTTCTTTTATTGCGGAAACCGTATCTTTAATTGTGAATGTAGTTGTGTCTATGACATTTGATTCATATACTCCCAAACCGGAAAATTGCTCCCACATTGTTTCCACTAATTCAATATTTGTTTTTCTATCTAATTTTGAGCGTTCCACAGCTCGCTTCATAGTTTCTTTTTTACTCGCTCTTAATACAATATAGTGTACCTCGTAATCTTCTTGGGCAAGAGCTTTCCATGGCTCCAAAAACCATGGCCCGACAATCCCATCTACAATTACATCATATCCGCCACGAGCATATCGCTTTGCAGCTTCTAAAAAGGCTTCAATGACAACCAGATTTTGCTCGTTGGATTCTGGCAAATGTGGTGGTATTGCGCCTTTGCTTAAGTAATGAAAAAAGTCATCGGTGTGCATATGCACTGATTTATCCATATCTGATTCCTTTGCGACAATTGACGCAGTTGTTGTTTTTCCTGTCCCCGGTGAGCCTGTAATCACAATAATTCTTCCTTGATTCATCTGTATTTTCCCTCACAATTCAAATTTATCACTTTGTTCCTGCCTGCTCAATCATCTTCTTCGCAAACTGCTGGAACATTTCAACAGTTTCTTTATCCATCGGTGTAAGCTGTCCGATCTGTCCAGCTATCATCGCCGTTACATCGTCAATGGAAAGTGGTTTTTGTTTCTGTTCCGCCAGTGCGTCCCGCATGGCTTGGAACATAGCGGCGGTCACAGCTTCTCCCGGCTGTTCCCCGTTGTCAATGTCTTTCTTAATGTCCCGCAGGATAGCCAGGAACACATTTTTGATTTTTTCAATCTCCGCTTCATGTTCCCCTATCTTTTGGGCGTTCAAAAGCTGTAAATCCTGCTTCGCTTCTGCCCGGTGTTCCGGGTGTTCTTTCATCAGGTCGGACAGGGAAGCCGTTGCCATCTCGATAAGCTGGTTTCTTGCTGTTATGCCCTTTGCCGCCGTATCCTGAAAATAAATCCGTATCAAATCTATCAGCTTAGGAAAATTCCTGTGTTCCAACAGGCGGTTGAGGATTTGCACATCAACAGCACCCGTCACAAGCCCCCTCACGGCTCCCTCGGACAAGCCTAATTCAGAAATATCGTAGCTTTTACGAACGCTCACGGTAGACAAGCCCAGTATGTAGTCTGTCGATACCTTAAATTCCTTTGCCACACCTATGAGAATATCACTGCTGACCGTTCTTGTTTCGCCGCTGACAATGCGGCTCAACTGGGAAGCGGAAACGCCTATCTTCTCCGCAAGTTCCTTTTGTGTGATGTGGTTCCCGTTGCATAAATCGGAAATCCGCTGTCCGGGCGTTCCGGGTAAAGCCATAGATACGCACCTCCTCCGCATACTTCCATTATACAGAATGATTGCAAAAATGCAATTTCCAAAGTGTAAACTTCATCAAAATGCAATTCTCGCAATATTCCGGGAATTGCATTTTTTTCGTGTAGACTTAGGGTAGTTCATCGATGGACGGCACCTTGAAAACAGAATGACCGTCCGAAAAGGAATACCCCGGCTGGGGAAGCACCGCAAGGAGTCGGACTTCGGGACAAAATGTCCCGAAGTTGCGAGGAGCGTGCCAACGCCGGAACACGCCGCAGGAATGGGGCAGGAAACCTTTTCGGGGAGAACGGCAACGGAAAGCAAAATGGAGGGAACGCATGAGAGATAACCCCTATAAAGACTTGCCGCCGCTGGAACGCAGGCCGGACGGTTCCCTTTACCGCATGACCCCGGCGCAGAGAAAACAGGCGGCCAGCCTGATACGCCGGGAGTGCTGTTGCTGTGAGGACGGCAACTGCATTGTCCTTGACGATGGGGACACCTGCACCTGTCCGCAGACGATTTCTTTCTCGGTCTGCTGTAAGTGGTTCCGCTGGGCGGTCTTGCCGCTGGACGGGACGCTGGAAGCGGAGATTTTCCGGGATAAGGACTTGAAACGCTGTGAGGTCTGCGGCGGTGTGTTCGTCCCCAAATCCAACCGGGCAAAATACTGCCCCGGCTGTGCCGCCAGAGTTCACAGGCGGCAGAAAACAGAAAGTGAACGGAAAAGGAGGTCTGCTGTGGACAGTTAGGAGCGAAAAAAGCCTTGATTTATCAGGCTTCGCAAGCCCCAAACCGGGGCTGGTGGTATAAAGTATCGCCCGCCCCGGAAAACGGGCTTCTAACCGTCCACAAAACGCACTATGACAAATACCATCTATATCCATCAGCCGGAAAAGGCGTTCAGCTTCACCCGGCTCCCGAATTTCCTCTTTGAAGCCCCCACATTCAAGCCCTTGTCCAACGAGGCAAAGGTTCTGTACGCCTTTATCCTGCGCCGGACAGAGTTATCCCGCAAGAATGGGTGGGCGGATGATTGCGGACGGATTTATCTGTACTATCCCATCTGCGAGGTGGTTGACCTGCTCCACTGTGGGCGGCAGAAAGCGGTAAACACCCTGCGGGAACTGCAATACGCCGGGCTGGTGGAGATCCAGAAGCAGGGCTGTGGAAAACCCAACCGCATTTTCCCAAAATCCTATGAAGCGGTTCCAAACACCGACTTCAAGAAATCCGGTTCTGGTACGCCGGAGGGCTGAAAACCGTACTTATGAAGTGAGGAAATCACTCCCCGGAAGTACGAAAACCGGACGGTATATAGAAATACAAAGATTAAAAAGATTTATTTATATTCTATCCATTCCAATCCTATCCGAGCTAATTTCTGCGGGATTTTCCCTGTGGAAAACCCCGGATAGGAAAGGAATGGGGAAAGGAGCAGAATGGCACAACACGCAATTTTGCGGTTTGAGAAGCACAAGGGCAACCCGGCAAGGCCGCTGGAAGCCCATCACGAAAGACAGAAAGAACAATACGCCAGCAACCCCGACATTGACACAAGCCGGAGCAAGTACAACTTTCATATCGTCAAGCCAGAGGGCAGGTACTATCATTTCATTCAAAACCGCATTGAACAGGCCGGGTGCCGAACCCGCAAGGACAGCACACGGTTTGTCGATACGCTGGTAACTGCCAGCCCGGAGTTTTTCAAGGGGAAATCCCCAAAGGAGATACAGGCGTTTTTCCAGAGGGCGGCGGACTTCCTCATTGGCCGGGTAGGACGGGAAAATATCGTGTCGGCGGTGGTACACATGGACGAGAAAACGCCCCACCTGCATTTGACCTTTGTTCCGCTGACAAAGGACAACCGCCTGTGTGCAAAGGAGATTATCGGCAACCGGGCAAACCTGACGAAGTGGCAGGACGATTTTCACGCCTATATGGTGGAGAAATATCCTGACTTGGAGCGTGGGGAGAGCGCCAGCAGGACAGGCCGGAAGCATATCCCCACCCGGCTTTTCAAACAGGCGGTTTCCCTCTCCCGGCAGGCAAGAGCCATTGAAGCCACACTGGACGGCATTAACCCGCTGAACGCCGGAAAGAAAAAAGAGGAAGCCCTCTCCATGCTGAAAAAGTGGTTCCCGCAGATGGAGAATTTCTCCGGGCAGTTGAAAAAGTACAAGGTCACAATCAATGACCTGCTGGCGGAGAATGAGAAGTTGGAAGCAAGGGCAAAGGCCAGCGAAAAAGGAAAGATGAAAGATACGATGGAACGGGCAAAGCTGAAAAGCGAACTGGACAATTTACAGCGGCTGGTTGACCGTATCCCGCCGGATATACTGGCGGAACTGAAACGTCAGCAGCGGCACACGGTAAAGGAAAGGTGATAGATATAAGCAGAAATTTTCGCCGCCTCTGTGCGGCATTGTACCTTGAAAAACAGAATATGGAGGACACTGGATGGCAAAAAGTGAAAGCGATATTTTTACACCCCGAACAGGGCAGGTTATACAAGCAGAGAACGGCACGCAGTATTTTGTATGTGGGAACAACCGTATAAAAATCTCCGAACACTTCGCCGCAGGCGGGAAGCCCCTCGGTGATCTGATTGTAGATGTGGTGCGGCATACCGCAGAAAAAGCCGCTTCAACCTGATAGCCCATCATTGATAACACGCCCACGCTTATGATATAATTGCCATAGAGCAAAAGTATTGTAAGCGTGGGTTGTTTCTTTAGAAGGAGGATTTTTACGGTGAAACAACCTTACAATACTACGATTTACAACACGGCGCTTTATATGAGATTGAGCCGGGACGATGAACTGCAAGGAGAAAGCGGGAGTATTCAGACACAACGCATGATGCTCCGGCAATATGCCGCCGAGCATGGCCTGAATGTCATAGATGAATATATCGACGATGGATGGTCTGGAACGAACTTTGACAGGCCGGATTTTCAGAGAATGATTGATGACATTGAGGACGGGAAAATCAACTGCGTTGTTACGAAGGATTTATCCCGCTTAGGCAGAAACTACATTCTGACCGGCCAGTACACGGAAATCTACTTTCCCAGCAAAGGCGTCCGCTATATCGCTGTCAATGACAATGTGGACACCATCAACGGAGAGAATGAGCTTGCCCCATTCCTCAACATTCTGAATGAAATGCACGCCCGCCAGACCAGCAAAAAGGTAAAGGCGGCCATGCGGACACGGTTCGCAAATGGCGCACACTATGGAGCCTATGCTCCGCTTGGCTATGTCAAAGACCCAGATAAGAAAGGCCATCTTCTGATTGACCCGGAAACAAGGTGGATTATCGAAAAGATTTTTGACCTTGCCGTTCATGGCCGGGGAGCCGCCAGCATTACACGGATTTTGGTCGAAGAAAAAGTACCTACTCCCGGCTGGCTGAATTTCCAGAGATACGGCACTTTCGCAAATATCTATGCCGGAGCGCCGGAGGAAAAAGCCTATGCGTGGACGATAGCGCAGGTGAAAAGTATTCTGAAAGAGGAAACCTATATCGGACACAGCGTCCACAATAAGCAGACCAACATTTCATTCAAAAACAAGAAGAAAGTACGCAAGCCAAAAGAGGAATGGTATCGTGTGGAGAACACCCACGAAGCGATTATTTCCGAAGATGTGTTCCGTCAAGTACAGGAGCAGATTTGCAACAGGCGCAGACGGCAGAAGAACGGCACAACACAGATATTTTCCGGGCTGGTAAAATGTGCGGACTGCGGCTGGTCGCTGGCCTATGGTATGAACAGCCAGAACAAAAATCCCTATGCCCACTACCATTGTAGCAAGTACGGGCAAGGATTGCACCAGTGTTCCATGCACTATATCCGCTATGATGTGCTTTACGCCTATGTCCTTTCCCGTCTGCAATACTGGTCTGTGCTGGCACAGCAGGATGGGGACAAACTTCTGAAACGGCTACTTAACGCCAGCGACAAGGAACGCAATACTGCAAGGAAGCGGCAGACAGCCGAACTGAAAAAGGCGGAAAAGCGCAAAGCAGAAGTAGACACCCTGTTTGCAAAAATGTATGAGGACTGGTCTGCCGGACGCATTACAGAATACAATTTCAATATGCTGTCCGAAAAGTATCAGGGCGAACAGCGAGAATTGGACGTAAAAATTGAACGGCTTCACGAAGCGATGGAGACCGCCGCCCAGACAGCGGTTGACGCTGAAAAGTGGATAGGTCTGATGAAACAGTATGTCAATCCCACAGAATTGACGGCTGAACTTCTGAATACGCTGATTGAAAAAATCCTTGTCCATGAAGCGGTCAAAAGTGAGGACGGAAGCCGGGAACAGGAAGTGGAAATCTTCTACCGCTTTATCGGCAAAATCGAATGACACATCTTGAGATACCCAACAATATCTTTAACTAAGGGAAACGGGACTGAATTATCCGGATATTGTATTGTTCCAGCCCATCTCCGAGTTGCTTGGGCTTCCGCTTTTGCAGCTTTTCTGCAAGGACGGGCTTTCCGCCGAGCAGGCCGTGGCGGCGGCGGCGGCGCTTTCCGCACAGGAAAAGCAGGCCGTCAGGCGCGACATGAAATGGCACGCGGTATTCCGCCTGGCGGCCGCCCTGATGTTGTCCGTTGCGCTGGTCTATGTTTCCCGCGTGCTGGATCTGCACGGCATTTACGGCTGGCCGCAGGGGTGTACCATGGGAATGCTGCCTTTCACCGGCTGGCTTGCGGGCGACGCTGTTTTTACGCTTCGGCAGATAAAAAAGCTCTGACAGGGTGGAAGAACGCCAAAAGGCCCGGCGCAACAGTGCCGGGCCTTTTGGTGAGCGCCGCACCGGATTATGTCTTTGCGCGCGATGCCAGCTCTTCATAAACTTCCTTTGTCTTTTCCTCTGTTTCGCCGTTGAATACAGTGGTCTCATCCGCTCCGTGCCGCACGACAACGGCGCAGCGCACACGGTTGTGGAGGTACAGCCGGTATGCGCCGAATTCATCATTGGTAAAGGTACCGCTGGATATTTTTCCGGTCCCGGTCCCCCAGGTACGGCTTCCCTTGTCAAAAACATCACGCCATTCCACGCCGGTGATCTCCGTGTATGGGATAGACGCCCTGTCCCCGATCCCTCCGGAAAGCTCCAGCGCCGTTCCGGTGAGCTTTACACTCACACCGGAAAACACGACGACGGCCATGGCGAACACGATGGACGCAATGCCGATCACGCCGCCGATCACTCCGCCGGCCTTCTGTATCCGCGCCTCCCGTTTTTTCATGTTCTCCGCCACTGTTCCCGCCTCCTTACAGCTTCTGCAGGATACGCGCGCCGGAACCGCACAGCCAGTGCCAGCCCAACGCCGCGCCCGCCAGCAGCACCGCGGCCGCGGCCAGGCTGAACCACACGAAGCCCAGCAGCTTGCCGCAAACAGCCCACAGCAGTGCGCCAAGCCCCACGACCAGCATGCCGCCGAAAATGCCGATCATTGATGAGGCAGACTGCTTCACCACAATGGTGTCGTTTTCACAATCCAGACGCGGCAGCCACAGGTTGACGGCCAGCCCCGCCACCGGAATGAACAGTCCCATGCACACACACAGTGCCAGCAGCGCCAATGCGTCCGGCGCGGACAGGCCCAGCCCAAACCACAGCAGAAGCACGCTCAGCGTCGCGGGCACGTCGGACACCAGCACGTTCACCAACGCCTTTGCGCCAAACAGCTCACGGGGCGGGACGGGCACTTCCTTCAAAATCCACAGCGTACGGCCCTCCAGACTGATGGAGACACACGCGGGATTCACTGTCGCCTGCATCAGGCAGACAACGGCCGCCAGCATGGGAGCCACCGCCTGCGCGCCGCCCATCTGCGCAACAAGCAGCGCCGCCTGTCCCCGCACGAACAGCACGTATACCGAAAAGCCCAGCAGCATCACCGCGCCGATCCCGGTGTTCAGCAAATAGATGGTGGTGCCAAAATAGCGGCCGCATTCCTTTTTGAACAGCGCCGCAAACCGGCCTCCGGCCTTGACCTCACGCAGCCTGTAATCGCTGCGCGTCACATGGCTGGCAAGGCTGGACAGGATTCGCTTGTACTGCGTGCTCATACCCCAGACAAGAGCCAGGAAGGGCGCCAGGCTGATGAGCAGAAAGCCCAGCAGCGCGCCCCAGCTGCCCACAAGGCCGTCCAGCAGCAGGCCCAGCGGCAGCAGCCAGGTATGCAGCGTGCGCCGCACGCCCTCGATGTTTTGCAGCAGCGCCGCCGCCAACGCATTGATCTGCAGGCTCCCCACCAGCACCGCCCCCGTCAGCACGATGCTGAGCACCGTGCCCACCAGGGATTTGTGCTTCATACGGCCGGAAAAATAGGCGATCACCCAGCCCCCCAGCAATGCCAAAACGGAAGGCAGCAAAGGCAAAAACAATGCGGCGGCAAGCAGCCGCACACAGAAGCCCGCAGCCTGCCCCGCTCCCAGCCCCGCGTACGCCAGATAAGCCGCGCCTGTGGGCAGCATCCACAGCCCGCAGAACACAAGATTTTCCAGGTACAGCGCCAGGATCTTGCTCAGCATCACGGTAAAGGCCGGCACCGGCAGCGCCAGCACGATATCGCTGTCCTTGCCGCCGAACACAAGACCGCTGGCTGCGAATAATGTAAACATCAGCGACATCACGCAGGCCATCAGCGCCATCAAAGGCAGCACCATCTCCACGATGCCCACCTCCGCCAGCATGGAGGCCAGCAAAAAGCTGTACACGCCGGAAAGGTACAGCGCCAAAAAGGCCATCAGCAGCAGCGCGCCCAGGCCGCCCGCGGCCTTCTTTTTGCTGCTGCCCGCTCCGCTGCGAAACGAAAACGCCCGCAGCATCGCGCGGAAATTCAGCTTCAAAAGCACCCACAGTTTACGCATGTGCACCGCCCTCCTGCGCCAGCTCCAGGAACACCTGTTCCAGACTCTCATCTCCAACAACGGACGCCGTGGTGCCCATTTTCACCAGCCGGCCGCCTTTTATAATGGCAATGCGGTCGCACAGCTTTTCCGCTACCTCCAGTACGTGCGTGGAGAAAAACACCGCGCCGCCTGCCGCGCAGATCTCGCGCAGAAAGCCCTTGAGCACGAACGCGGCCTGCGGGTCCAGCCCGACAAAGGGTTCATCCAAAATCAGCAGCCGCGGCGCGCGGATAAGCGCCGAAATGACAGCCAGCTTCTGCTTCATGCCGTGGCTGTATCCGCCGATGGGGCTGCCCAGCGCGCCCGTCAGCTCGAAGGCATCCGCATACTTGCGGATACGCTCTTCGCGCACGTCTTTCGAGATACCGTAGATGTCCGCAATGAAAGCCAGATATTTGATGCCCGTCAAAAATTCGTACAGATCCGGATTGTCCGGCAAAAACGCCGTCACCTGCTTTGCCGCCACGGGTTCGTCCTTTACGGAATGCCCGTCGATGACGATCTCTCCCTCGGTAAAATCCAAAATGCCCGCCACGGCGCGCAGTGTTGTGGTCTTGCCTGCGCCGTTGTGGCCGATAAAGCCCATGATCTCGCCTGCATTGACGGTCAGCGACAAATTGTCAACAGCCTTTTTGCCGCCTGCATACGTTTTTGAAAAGTTGGTGATGGTCAGCATGATACCCTCCGTTCCGTCCGGCTGTGCGGACAAAAGGCGCGGCATTTTGCCGCGTCTCATTTAGATGAATTTCTAAATGTAGTATAACACAAAACCCGCACCTGTCAATAGGTGCTGCACGATAAAGACGCATTATAAATATGGGGATATACTGTTTTGGGAAGACGCAGGCAGCAGAGTTACCCGCACCGTTCTTCCGCTATACCGCAGCGGCAGTGTCAAACAGGTGATTCTCCCTATTCAGTTCTTCATCGGGGAGCTTTCATCCCCTGATCGGAAAGCTGTCCTTTCCCTTCGCCTCCGCTACAAGCCTACATTTTCCCTCGGCGTTTTTCTATATTTTATTCCTGGCGCTCACACATACATTCGCAAATAACCAGAAGAAGGGGCCGTGGCCAACCGCATAGCTTTCTTCATGGCGCCGATGCCGTGGAACATGCGGGCCAGCCCGACAAACGGGTACGCGCCCGGCTCATACTTGCCAAAGCTAGGGACAGGTCACATAGGCAGCGGCCGGGCAGGGGCTGAACAAGTTCATCCTGTCCCGCCCCTGCCCGGCCGCTCTCCGACTCACCCAATCAAGAAACCTGGAATGAAATTTCATGTGGCATCTGTGTCTCAATTTACAAAGGCAGGCCAAACGGGGCCTGCCTTTGTAAATTGTTGAAATGGCGCGCTGTCAACCCAGCTGAATCCCCAGCTCGGAGGGCAATGCCCGGTTTTCCGCACAGTGAACCAGCATCTGCTCCAGATTTTTAACACAATAGAAATCATCCGTATCCGTATGCACCGGCTGCACCAGCTCGGAACGCACCGGAGTGATAGGGTTTTGCTGCACCAGACGTACCGCGTGGATATGCGGCAGATCCGCTTCCACACCGCAAAGTGGCGGGTCACCGCTGTCAACCGCCTGAATCGCATCCATCAGCTTCTGCATATCGGCGCCTGGGGCCACGCCGCTGTAATCAAAGGCGCTTCCATCCGCCATCACTCCGCGAAATACCGGCTTTTCCCGGGTGTAAGTGATGGTGGCGTTTTCAAATTCCAACACGCCCACCGGCCCCCAAAACTCTGTGCGGATCGGGTGCGCCGTATAGTACAGGAGCGGCAGCCCCTGTGCCGTTTGAAACCGCAGCGCGGCAATGTCATAGTTTTCAATCGTGGGATTCGCGCGGTACAGCTCCGCCTGCACGCTCTCGATGTCACAGGCTGTACGCATTGTCGGTCCCAGCAGAAAGGTCAGCATCTGAAAATGATGGGCACACGCGTTTGTAAAGGGACTGTCGAATACTTCCCGCCCCTGGCAGGTGATCCGCCCGGCCCAATTGTTGCGTGCATAGTAAGCGGCGCCGCGGCGGAAGCCATGGTAGACGGCGATGTGCTTTGCCTTGCCGAAACGCCCAAGCAAAATATCGCGCTTGAGCGCCTGTACGTCCCGGCGGTAATTGAGCTGATAGCCGATGCAAAGGAATTTTCCCGTCTTTTTACTGGCTTCCTGCATGGCGGCGGCTTCCTTTACGGTCAGGCAGAGCGGCTTCTCGCACAAAACGTTCACGCCATGCTCCAGGCAGGAAAGTACCATATCGGTATGGAAATGCACCGGCGATACGAGCACCGCCAAATCGGCGCTGTCTTTGGCAAAAAATGCGTCCAGAGTAGGATAAACAGGGATCTGCCGCTGCCGTATCTGCGGCACGCGCTCTGCAAGATTGGGATCAATATCACAAATGGCCGTAAGCTCCGCCCCCATATCCTGAGACGTCAGAGCTTCTACATACAGCCTGCCGTATCCGCCCGCCCCTACAAGCACAACGCGCGGCCTTGTTTTTGACATAGCAATCTTCTCCTTCTTTCCAATTGGTTATTCCCGCAGCTTTATGCGGTAGGTGCTCACTTCAAAGGGCCGGACGTGCAGCTCGGCCTTCAAGGCTGCGGCCCTGCCGACAGGCGTTTCCAGCAGGTCGCAGGGTATCAGCGTCTCCACCGGCAGATCGGAGCGGATGTGGAAATACGTATCAGCCTTCTTGCTTTCGTACAGGCGCAGGATCAAATCTCCGCTTTCATCATCCGCCCGCTTCACCGTGTCGATGACAACGTTCGCCGCGTCGGTGGAAAAGGCAGAAAAGGCCTGCAGGCTTCCCGCTTCAAGCCAGACGGGGTCGTTGAAGGCCGCCGCCTGCTGTACAACAGGCGCCTGTGCAAAGCTCTCGCTCCAAGCCGTAAACCCGTAGCGGAAGCGATGCTCCCCCTGGTCACTGGCCATCTCCGGAGAGGCCGCAGCCCGCAGCAGCGTCAGCTCAATGCTGTTCTGCTCTACTCCGACGCCGTATTTGCAGTCGTTCAAAACCGCACATCCATGGCTGTTATCGCACAGGGCCGTGTAACGGTGGTTGCATACCTCAAACCGCTGCTGGTCATAGCCGCGGCTGCGATGCGTCGGACGTTCCACATAGCCGAACTGAATCTCATGGATCGCATTTTCAGCCCGCACGTCTACCGGGAATTCCACCTTCAGCAGACGGTGAAGCTCCCGCCATTGAATCGTGGTGTCGAACTCCGCCACCGGACTTCCTGTACGCAGGGTGATGACCTGCGTAACCGCCGAGCGGCCAATGCTCCCGGTCCAGCGAACTGAGACGGAAAAGCCTTCCTCTTTCAGCAGTTCAAGCGTGTCGGCCCGTGCGGTGCAGGCCTCTTGTTCGCGGTAGTTGCTGTCAATGTCCCATGCGTCGAAGATGCGGGGTACGTCCTTGTACATCCGCAGGACGTTCATCGGACGGCCCGCCGCCATCTCACGCCCATCCAGCGTATAGGAGATCACATGTCCCTGCCGGTCCACCTGCATCGCCACGCGTTCGTTCTGCAGAAGGACGCCAGTCTCCAACTGCTTTGCAAACGCCCTGGGCTGGCTTTGGCCGCCCCCTGCGGGCAGCAACGTCACCGCCCCCAGAGCGGGCAGCGTTACCAACGCCTGCGTGCCGCACACTGCAACCGGCTCACCCTCGGCAGTCTGCGCACCGTGCGCGAAAGCCCGGGGCAGAGCAACGAGTTCCTCGCGCGCAAAGCTCAAGCCGTTGAAGACCGTTACGGCATCGTCCTGTTTCACAGGGCGGAGCAAGGCCCGGCGGGCGTCGGTGCACAGCGTCTGCGCGTCCCGCTGTAACGCTTCAAGCGCCTGGTTCGCTTCATTATATACCCTGGCAATGGAAGACCCCGGCAGAATGTCGTGAAACTGGTTGAGCAGCAGCGTTTTCCATAGCCTCCGCGCCTGTTCGGCATCATATGGGTGGCCGTGCCGCGCCGCCAATGCACCCCACAATTCCATGTGGTGAAGCGCGCGCTCACTGAGGCGATTGTTTTTCTTCACAGAAGCCTGTGTGGTGTATGTACCGCGGTGAGCGTTGAAGTACAGCTCTCCATCCCAGGTGTTTTGAGGCCCGCCCTTGGCCTGCAGGGCCTCAAAGAATTCCAGCGGGGAACACATCTCTACCTTGGGCATCCCTTCAAGGTCGCGTTCCCGCAGGGCATACTCAATGTGGTCCCGGCACGGGCCGCCGCCGCCGTCTCCGTAACCGAAGGGGATCAGGAAATCTTCCAGATGCCGCTTTTGCACCCGCTTTTTCCAAACGCCGCATAATTCCTTCGGATCGGTCCGGTAGGTGTAATTGGTAGGCAGAAAGGACACGACCTGGCTGCCGTCCATGCCCTTCCAATTGAAGTAATGATAGGGAAACGGGTCGCCTTCGTTATAGCTCCAGAAAATTTTCTGGGTAACCAGATACCGAACGCCGCAGCCTGCCAAAAGCTGCGGCAGAACCGCGGAGTAGCCGAACGTGTCCGGCAGCCACAGGACCTGGCTGTCAATACCCAGCTCATCGCGGTAGAAGCGCTTGCCAAACACCAGCTGCCGCACCAGAGCCTCGCCGGAAGGGATGTTGGTATCCGGTTCCACATACATGGCGCCCTCCGCGATCCAGCGGCCGGACCGGACGGCGCTGCGGATGCGTTCATACAGCTCGGGGTAATGCTCCCGGCACATCTCGTAGGCGGCCGGCTGGCTTTGGATATAGCGGTATTCCGGATATTGTTCCAAAAGACGCAGCTGGGCGGCAAATGTACGCGCCGTCTTTCGGTGAGTCTCTTGCATAGGCCACAGCCAGGCCAAATCCAGATGAGAATTGCCCACTGCCGCCATCAATGGTGCCGTGGAACCATTGTGGCATTCCAGCAGAGGCCGCAGCGAGGCACGGGCCTGGCGGTAACACTCGTCCCGCGTTTCAGCCGGTTGTTCAAAATCGACGATGCGCGTATACCGCTCCAGGCCGTCGGCGATCTGTGAAGCCCGCAGCGAATCCTCCGGCAGCTCATCCATCAGCATGGACAGAGTGGAAACATCCATCCAGAGCTGGTAAGCATTTTCGTTCCAGATGCCAAAGGTATTGCGTCCCATCCGGCTGCGGCAGCCTTCCGCCGCAGGGTCCTGCAAAGTTCCGGGAAGCACCGGTCCTGTGCTGCAGCCTCCCACATCCGGAAAATAATGCCCCGCGTACACCTCAAACAGAAGTGAAAAACGCTCCCCCGGTTGGGCACAATGGGTCAAAATATTGTCACAGATATAATGGTGCGGTACACTGACCCATTCGGCCCGGCGGGTGCCAAACGCTTTTCCGTTCACAAAGAGCGTGGCCTCGCCTCCAAGGTCCAGCTCCATGGCAACCGTTTTGTTGGCTGCCGCTTCCGGCAAGGTGATGTCGGCGCGGCACCACATATATTCCCAAGTGTGCCCCCAGGCCGTTCCTTCCTCCATCGGGCAAAACGGTCCCTGCGCGGCCTGGCCGGGCGTAAGATGCCGTATGGTGGTAAAACCGTCAAATTGGATGCTTTCAAGCGGACGGTAAAAATCGCTGGCCAAGACACGCTGCCAATGGGCCAGCCGATCCCTGTATTCGGAATGAAGCAAAGACATGGCGTATTCCCCCTTAAGATATGTGTGATACGGAAAGGCCTTCCGACACTGGAAAGCGGATTTCTGATATGATACAATTTACATATTAAATTCAATAAAACCTCTCCGGGCATAGCATACAGGAGATTATAGGGATACACAATTCACAAATTCGTAAATTGTTGACAAAATTTCGACTTTGTCTTTCGGAGGCATGCTTTTGGGCAGCAGGATGCGAAAAGACTCGAAAAAATGAACAGAAAACCGAAAATCTGAATTGACATTGATATACCCGCTTATTTATCCTAATATAAAAAGGAAGAAGTTTATGCAAAAATTGATTCGGTTCTGGCAGAATCTGCGCTTACGCGCAAAGTTTTTGCTGATTCTGCTGGTTGGCATTGTGCCGGTCGGCATTGTCGCCATCGTGACCCTCTATATCCCGCTTCGAGCCTACGACAGACAGCTCTACAAAAGCAGCGCTCAGATGATTTCCCTGTTCGCAGAGCAGATTCAGGACGAACTGATGAACTTTGAGGATATCAGCTACCGCATCCTGACAGATACAGCCCTTCAGGAAAACCTGTCCATCATGAAGGAGGCAGCCCCCGGCACACTGACGTGGATCAACGCTCAGACAAAGGTCGCAAACCGGGTAGCCTATTACAGCCTGTGGTTTTCGAACGCCGTCAGCTTTCAGCTAAAAACCAGCAGGGGCAATTCTTACAATCACTTTTTTGAAGTATCTGCGGGCAGCGACGAATTGACAGAAGAACGGATCACCGCCGCTGTCAACCATCGGGGGCGTTTTGTCTGGCTTACGGAAGAGGGGGCGCAAACCCGTCTGTTTCTTGTACGGGAAATTCGTGAAATGCAGGATATGGACCTGGACACCCTGGGCTGCCTGCTGATCGAAGTGGATTTCCCTGCACTGGTGGAGCAATACAACCACAGCATGGCACAGATGGGCGTGATGCCGCGGTGCGCTGTTTATAACGACGGGCTTTGTCTGTACGCCAGCGACGCGGCCATCCAGACTCTCGGTGTGGGCGAAGACGGATACACCTATATGAAGCTGGACGGCCAACCGATGCTCTGTGTCCGTTACACGTCCAGCAATGGGATGAAGTATGTGACATTAGTAGATTACAGCGGCATCCGGGCCACCACGCTGGTAGCGGTCAGCGTTACCATCCTTTGCATTCTTGCCGCAGTACTTTTAACATTGGCCGTCAGCACCGGGTTGATCGATAACATTCTGAACGATCTGCAGCTCCTTTTGCAGAAATTTGACGCCTTTGCCATCAGCGGAGAGCCAATCACCACCCATAACAGCCCATATCAGGGGCGGCTGGACGAGATTGGCGATCTGCACCGCGGTTTTGATTGGATGACCCGCGTATGGACTCGAGTCAACCATGAAAAAGAAGAACAGCGTCATCTTTTGCAGGAAAAGCAGATCCAACAGCTGCGTGCCCAAATCCGGCCGCATTTTTTATATAACACTTTGGAATCCATCTACTGCCTGGCCCAGAATCTGGAGGACCAGCGCATCGCAGTGATGACCAACGCTTTGGGCAAGCTGCTGCGTTCCTCCCTGAATGACAAGCGGGATGTAATTACCGTATCCGAAGACTTACAGGTCACGCGCGATTACCTGAGTATCCAGCAAATCCGCTATGGCGAACGGCTGCAGGTGGAGTATGATTTTCCGCAGGATATCCTAACCTGCCGGATTCCGGCCATGACCATCCAGCCGCTGGTGGAAAACGCCATTCACCATGCCGCCGAAAAAATGCTGGACGTCTGCGTCATTCGTGTCAGCGGTGCTGCAACGGCGGATGGTGTGGATATTATCGTGCAGGACAACGGCCCTGGTACAGACGAAGACATTCTTAACAAGTTGGAAAGCGGCGAGGTGCAGCCGGAGGGGCTGGGCATTGGAATGCGCAACATCCACAAGCGCGTACAGCACGCCTTTTCCGAGCAGTATGGGCTGCGTGTCTGCAGTGAGGAGGGCCAAACACAAATTACCGTTCATTTGCCGGATACCCGGCCCGAGCCGCATAACAAAGCATGAAATAGAGAAATGAGGATACCGTGTATAAACTGCTATTGGTAGATGACGAGCCTATCATCCGTGAAGGACTGGAACGGATTATTGATTGGGAAAAGCTGGATCTTAAGCTGACGGCCTCCTGTCCCAATGCAATTGCAGCACTGGACAGCATGACCGACGATATGCCGGATATTCTTCTGACCGATATCCGGCTGCCGGGCATGACCGGGCTGGAATTGGTTCAGCGTGCGGTGACGCTGCACCCCATGCTTCAAACGCTGATCCTCTCTGGCCATGATACCTTTCAGTATGCACAGCAGGCGCTGAAATACGGCGTTATCGAATATCTGCTTAAACCCTGCTCTCAGAAAGAGATGGAGGAAGCGTTGCTGCGCGCCTGCCAAGCCGTCGACCGGCAGCGGAAAAAGGTGCTTTATCTGTATGAAGAGCGGCGTCAGCGCATCAAATCGCTGGTAGACAGCTTCAATGCCTTGCGGGAGAGCGAGGCGGATGCTGAACAGCTGGGAAAGCAGGTCGGAGAGCTTGTCAAAACAGTGGAGGATCCCAGCCTGCTGCAGGAAACGCTGGTTGCCGTAGTGATCGGCTGCATGGGCGCGGGCCAGGCTGAATGGGGCATGAACATTATTACCGACGCCCTGCATGACCGAAGGTCTCTGGAGGAACTCATCAGCCGTACTTTGCTGCGGTTGCGCAGGGAAGGGAGCGCCGCTCGCAGCAACGATTTCGTGCAACAGATAATCTCCTATACGAGTGTCCATTATGCCGACGAGTCGCTTTCCTTACAATATCTGGCGGACAAAGTCGTGTATATGAACGCGGACTACATCGGCCGTGAATTTACCCGTGCCGTGGGGCAGAAGTTCAGCAGCTATTTGTTGGGCATACGCATGGAGCATGCCAAATCGCTGATGCGCGCAGATCGCTCGCTTCACAGCTATGAGATTGCTGAGAAAGTTGGTTTGGGCGATAACCCCCACTATTTCAGCCAGCTGTTCCGTAAATATACCGGTACAACGCCTAAAGACTACCGCCGTTTTCTGGATGAACAGCCGGGCAGGCCGGAGTAAGGGGTAACCGCGCCTTTCCCAAAAAGCATATCAGGATCCGTTCAGGCGGGGCCAAAGTATGGCGCGCTCTTTCTTTGGCCTTTTGGGGGCGCCGGGCAAAAAGGCAAGACAAAAACCCGAAAAAACGTACAAAAAAATCAGAAATATGAATTAAGTTTTAGGGAAATCACCGCTATAATATGGATATCGCGAATAGAGATGAGCCAAACGCATCTTCCGCGAGCGGGCTGTGTTTCCGCTCATCCCTATATCACAAATCATACGGAGGTGCTCTCTAAAGTGAAGAAGAAAATAATCGCTACCCTGTGCGCCGCGTTGATGCTTTCCGGCGTCATTACCGGCTGCAGCGGTTCTGCCTCCAGCGGCTCACAGGCCGCTGCCAGTACCGGCACCAGCGCCAACACCGCATCCGGCGCCGAAGGCAAGACCACCCTGAACGTTCTGTGGTGGGGTTCTCAGACGCGCCATGAAATGACGACTGAGATGCTGGAAAAATTTGAGGAGCTGAATCCCGACATCGACGTGGTCATGGACTACTCCGACTGGGACGGCTACTGGACCAAGCTTCCCGCTCAGGTTGCAGGCGGTCAGACGCCCGACGTGTTCCAGATGGACTACGCCAAGCTGGCGGAATATGTAGAAAACGGCGTTACCGCCGATTTGAGTAGCTATATTGCCGACGGCAGCCTGGATATGAGCAACGTAGAGCAGAATATTCTGGACTCCGGCACAGTGGACGGCAAAGTCTACGCGATCTCTACTGGTACGAATGCGCCTGTTATGCTGTATCGCAAGGACATTTTGGATGAGTTGGGCTTGAGCTTGCCGATGAATCCCACAATGTCCGAGTATATCGAGGTTTCCAAGAAAGTCTACGAGGCCACCGGCCTGCGCGACACGTTCGTGACGAGCTGCTCTGCCGATAACCTGCGCTTTATCGTGCGCAACTATGGCCTGAACCTTTACAACGAAGATGCCTCCGCGCTGGGCTTTGACGATCCAAAGTATGTCGTGGATATGTGGGAGCTGGCCGTACAGTCTCAAGAGGAAGGCTGGGGCTTGATGATCGGCGAAGAGACTGCTACCACCGCCTTTGATTCCATGGTATCGGATTCCTGGAGCCGCTATCAGAACTCCAACGAGCTGCAGGCGTACCGCGATGCCACAGGTAAGGATATCAGCATGGTCATGATTCCCAACCGCGACGACGCCACCGCTTCTGCTACTTACCTTAAACCCGCCATGTTCTGGTGCGTGGGCGCCGACAGCGACGTGAAAGATGCCGCGATCCGCTTTATCAACTTCTTTGCCAACAATGAAGCCTGCTACGACATTGTCGGCATCGAGCGCGCGGTTCCCATTTCCTCCAAGATGCGCGAATATGTTGCTCTTACGCTGGATGACGTCAGCGAGGAAGTTGTTGAGTTCATCGACTATGTCAGCCAGCCGGAGATGGCTTCCCCGCTGATGAATCCCGATCCTGCGGCGCACAGCAAAGTCTCCGATCTACTGACTCAGTACTCCGATCAGGTCCGCTACGGCGAGATCACCGATCTGGAAACGGCTGCCCAGCAGTTCATGGATGAAGCAAACGCGATTCTGGCTGCGGAATAAACGGCCTTTACAAGGCCAAAGGCGTCTGAGCCGCATCATCCGGGTCCGGCGTTCTCCATAAGGCCGGACCGGTATACAAAGATACGATGCTCTATCGCGCCGAAGGGAGCTCCTTCGGCGCGTTTCTTAAAGTCTCCCCAAAATCTGTGAAAGGAGCCGTTGTCATGACGAAAAACACCGGTCTCAAACACAAATGCGGCACTTTGCTGGATCGGGACAATGTGGCGGGGTACGTGTTTATCCTTCCTTTTATCATCGGTCTCGTCGTATTTACCGCCATTCCGTTCTTTACCTCGCTGTATCTGGCATTTACGAAGTACAACGTCTTGTCCGACCCCAAATGGGTGGGACTTGCAAACTTCAAAGAGATGTTTTTTGAGGACGAGCTGTTCTGGACCTCTTTTAAGGTAACCTTCAAGTTTGCCCTCATCCAAGTACCTGTCAAACTGACGGTTGCCCTGCTTGTAGCCATGGTCCTGGCCCGTGCGACCCGCGTGACCAGTTTCTACCGCGCGGCGTTCTATATCCCCTCGCTGATGGGCGGCAGCGTTGCCATCGCTCTGCTGTGGAAGCAGCTGTTTTCACCCAAGGGCGTCATCAATCAAATTTTGGGCTTCTTCGGCCTTCCGGATGATACGGCATGGCTTGGCAATCCCAAAACCGCGCTGGGAACGCTCATTGCGCTGGGCGTCTGGCAGTTCGGTTCTTCGATGCTGATTTTTCTGGCGGCCATTAAAAACATCCCGTCAAGCTATTATGAAGCCGCCATCGTGGACGGCGCCGGCCCTGTGCGCCGATTCTTTTCCATTACGCTTCCTCTGCTGACCCCCATTATCTTCTTCAACCTCATCAACCAGGTGATCGGCGCTTTCCAGGCGTTCAACTCCAGCTACCTGATCACCAAGGGCAAACCGCTGAACACCACGCTGTATTATGGAGTTCATCTGTACAACAAAGCCTTTAATCAGTTCGAGATGGGCTACGGAAGCGCCATGGCTTGGTTCATGCTGCTGATCATCGCTTTCTTTACGGCTCTGATTTTCCGCTCCTCCAGCGCCTGGGTTTATTATGAATCGGAAGGAAGGTAAAACAGAGATGATCAAATCTATCACACATAGCTTTTCCGCACAGCGCAAGCTCGGCACCTTTTTTTACCACGCTCTGATGATCGTCGTCAGCTTCCTGATGCTGTACCCGGTTCTGTGGCTGGTAGCCTCTTCTTTTAAACCCAACGGTGACATTTTTTCCACCGCTACGTCATTGTTCCCCGAAAACTTTACACTGGAGCATTATATCAACGGCTGGAAAGGCTTCGGAGGTTATACGTTCACAACTTTTTTCTCAAATTCACTTTTGGTAGCGCTTCTGTCTGCCGTGGGCATGATGGCCTCCTCCGCGCTTGTCGCTTTCGGCCTTGCGCGTATCAAATTCAAGGGCCGCAATATCTGGTTCGTGCTGATGGTCGTCACCATGATGCTGCCCGGCCAGGTTATGATGATCCCGCGCTTTGTGCTGTTCAACAGCATGGGCTGGGTGGGTACCTATCTTCCCATGATCGTTCCCTCCTTCTTTGCCAGCGGGTTCAATATCTTCCTCATCATGCAGTTCATTCGCGGCATTCCCCGTGATATGGACGAAGCGGCCAAAATCGACGGATGCAGCTGGTACGGTGTATTTTTCCGTATCATTGTCCCCATGATCGTGCCTTCGCTGGTAACGGTTGCCGTGCTGACCTTCATGTCCAGCTGGGAGGATTTCATGGGCGCTCTGCTTTACCTGAACAAACCGGAAACCTACACCGTCGCATATGCGCTGAAGATGTTCAACGACAGCTCCATGTCGGATTACGGCGCTACCTTTGCCATGTCCGCAGCATCGCTGGTGCCGATACTGGTCCTCTTCTTCTTCTTCCAGAAAAATCTGGTGGAAGGCATCTCCATCCAAGGCCTGAAAGGCTGATTCTCATCAACGATAGACAAGGAGGCACATTTTATGCCTTGTATTGACCGGCTCCCTGCAATCCCTCTGCTGGCGTCCGACCCATACCTTTCCATTTGGATGCCCGCAGACACCATGACCCAAACAGACGCCTGCCACTGGAGCGGCCCCGCAAAGCCGATTCGCGGCGTGCTGACCGTAGACGGCGCGGCCTGCCGGTTTCTCGGTGCGGGCCCCGAGCCCGAGGCCGACCTGACTGAGTTAAAGGTGACAGCCACCCGTACCTGTTTTACCAGTGAATTTGCCGGCGTGCGGCTTGAGACCTGTTTTGCTTCGCCGGCTCTTCCGCAGGATCTGGATCTGCTCAGCATGCCCGTCACCCTGGTGACGCTGTCCGCAGTTTCTCTGGATGGCGCAGAGCATGACGTTCGTGTGAAACTGCATCTGTCCGACCGGCTGTGCTATGATGGAGATATCCGCCCCGCCATGTCCGGCGCGTCTTTTGTTCTCAACGGCAAAAATACCGCCTGGTGCGGGCAGACTACCCAGAAGCCGCTGAGCCACTCCGCCGACCATTCGACCATCGACTGGGGCTATCTGTACCTGAGCGCCGACGGCGAGACCACGCTTGTGGGCGACGGCCTGCAGACCTGCTGTTCTCTCTCAGCGGGCGGCCCTGCCGCGCAGCTCATCATCGCCTACGATGACATCGCCTCTATCAACTATTTCGGCGATCTGTGCAAGCCCTGGTACCGCCGGGACGGCCGGCAGATCACCGATGCGATCCGTTGTGTGCAGGAACATTTTGACACGATCCTGAACGACTGCGCCCGGCTGGACGCGCGGCTGGCGGAGGATGCCCGCAGCGCGGCGGGCGAGGACTACGAGCGGCTCGTCAACGCTGCGTGGCGCCACACCTTTGCCGCCCACAAGCTGATTGCCACGCCGGCGGGCGAGATGGCGTTTCTCTCCAAGGAGAACGACTCCAACGGCTGCATCGGCACCGTGGATGTGAGCTATCCTTCCATCCCGATTTTTCTGAAGTATTGCCCGGAGCTGGTCAACGCTCTGTGCCGGCCCGTGTTGGAATTTGCCTCTATGCCGGTGTGGACCGAGGATTTTGCCCCCCACGATGTGGGCCGCTATCCTCTGGCCACCGGCCAGGTCTATGCCGCCCGCAGGCACGTCGGTCAGGGGGAGTGCTATCCGCCCTACTACCTCTATCCCGCCGGGACCGATGTGTGGGACGTCCGCTATCAGATGCCGGTGGAAGAATGCGGCAATATGCTCATCATGCTGGAGGCAGGCCGCGCCTTTGGCGCAGACCCCGCGCTGGCTAAGCAGTATCGCTCCCTGCTGGACACCTGGGTGCAGTACCTTGTAAAATACGGGGAGGACCCCGACGAACAGCTTTGCACCGATGACTTTGCCGGGCATCTGGCCCACAACGTGAACCTGGCCGCCAAGGCCATCATCGGCGTGGCCTGCTATGCCCGCCTGACCGGCGAGGAGTCCTATGCGAAACAGGCTAAGACCATGGCGGAGCATCTGCTGGAGAAAATCGGCGACAAGGGCAATACGCCTCTGACGCTGGACGGCCAGGGCTGGAGCATGAAATACAACCTGCTGTGGGATAAGGTGCTGGGTCTCGGCCTAATGCCGGAGAGTTTTTACGCGGCGGAGACTGCCAGCTACCTGCCCCGCATCAACACCTACGGTCTGCCGCTGGATTCCCGCGCCGATTATACCAAGTCGGACTGGATCTGCTGGACGGCCCGCATGGCGGACGACGCGGCCGTTCGCACCGCATTGATCGCGCCCATTGCGAAGGAACTGCGGGAAACCACATCCCGCGTCCCCTTCTCCGATTGGTACGACACCAAAACCGGACGCTATGTGGCCTTTATCGCCCGCAGCGTACAGGGCGGCATCTTTGCACTGATGCTGTGAAATCTATAAAAAGCAGCCGCCGCACAGAACAGCTGTTCTGTGCGGCGGCGTCTTAACCGTTTGAAGCCTTAAAGGCGGGGACCGAGAGGAAACAGCCCCCCCTTCCCCGCAAAATGCAAAGGAGATGCTATAAAATGGAACTGCATCTGCCCCCGAAGCCCACCCCCACAGTATTGCCGGGAGAATTTCGGTTTGCTGCGGCCGGATTGGCCCATGGACATATTTACGGCATGGTGAACGGCCTGCTGGACGCCGGAGCGGAGCTGGTGGGCGTGTGGGATGAGGACTTGAAGAAAGTTTCCGCATTCCAAAGTGCCTTTCCGCAGGCTCATGCTGCATCCTGTCTGGATGAGCTGCTGGATGCCCCCGACATTTCCCTGATCGTCAGCGCCGCGGTTCCCAGCGAACGTTGTCCGCTGGGGCTTCGCGTCATGGCGGCAGGCAAGGACTACTTTGTTGACAAAGCCCCCATGACCACGCCGGACCAGTTGGCCGCAGCCCGGCGTGCCGTGGTGGAAACCGGCCGGAAATATATGGTCTATTATTCCGAACGACTGCACAACGAGGCTGCAACGCTTGCCGATGAGCTGATTCGCCGGGGCGAGATTGGACGTGTTCTGCATATGGAGGGCTTTGGCCCCCACCGGCTGGGAAACGCCCGGCCGGATTGGTTCTACCAAAAGGCCTGTTGTGGAGGCATTCTTTGTGATATCGGAAGCCACCAATTGGAACAGTTCCTATATTTTACCGGAGCGGAAGATGCTGATATCACCTTTGCCCACAAAGCCAACTACGCCCATCCCGGCCACCCGGAGTTCGAAGATTTCGGCGAATGTACAGCTGCCGCCTCCAACGGCGCCACCGGCTACTTCCGGGTAGACTGGTTCACACCGGACGGTTTGCGCAATTGGGGAGATGGACGCACCTTCATCTTGGGCACTGACGGTTATATTGAGCTGCGCAAATATATTGATCTGGCCGCTGACAAAAAGCAGGAAAACATGGTTTATTGGGCCAACCGGAAGGGAGAATTTCGGTTTGATGCCACCGGACAGGTGGGGTTTCCCTTTTTCACCCGGTTGATCCGGGACTGTATCGACAGGACCGAGACTGCCATGACACAGAAGCATGCTTTCAAGGCCGCCGAACTTTGCCTAAAGGCACAGGCTCTGGCTGACGAAGAAATATAAGGCAATACCGCACAATTCTAAGTGTCGAATCGCGCCGGCAGATTTTTGTGACAGCTGCCGGAAAATCTGCAAGCGAGACGACCCTTAAGGCATCAGCCGTGAATTGTGCGGTGTTGCCATAATGCAAAAGCAAGGGCCGCCCTTCTAATTCCAGAAAGGCGGCCCGTTTTTTATTGCGGATATCCCTCTTGCCTCCGCGGACAGGGGACAGCTCACGAAGCCGAAAAAGAGCCGCATGCGGTTTCCCGTATTTTACTCGGTTTCAACAATCAGCTTTCCGTCCGGCGTGAAATGCGCGGGAGAGATAAATGCGATACGATCCCGGCCGGTTGCCCTGGTCCGTCCGTGATAGCAAATCATCAGGGTACCATCCGTAGTGCGGAACATACAGCTATGTCCGGTGCCCGTAACATGACGGCTCCGTTCCAGAATAGGGTTTTCTTCCGCTTTGGCATACGGGCCTAATGGGTGCGCTGAAGTAGCATAGCCCACTGCATAATCCGGCCCGGCAAAAAAATTGCCGGAATAGGTCATGTAATACCGGCCTTCATGCCTCATCAGATAAGAACCCTCATTCCAGCGCCGGCCGGTAGCCGCCGCGCTGCGTCCCTCCCATTCCTGCTCGGGGCGCAGCAGCAAAACAGGCTCTCCCTTCACACCGGAAAAATCCGGAGCCAGCTCAACACCATAGATCCAACTCTCCTCCAGGCCGTCGACCTTGTGCTCGTAGCAGCAGCGGGAGTAATACAAATAATATCGCCCATCTTCGGCGAATACGTTCGCGTCAATGATAGGGTAGCCGGGGGCAAAAATCGGATGGTCGGAAATATCCGTAAAGGGGCCGGACGGGGTGCTGGCCCGCGCCACGCCAATGCGGAAGTTTTCCAAAGCGCCGGTGGGGTTTACTTTCCAGTCAGCGCTGTAAAACAGATAGTATATGCCGTCAATCTCATAGCATTCCGGTGCCCAGAAGCATCCCACGCCCCAGCGGGAGGTTTCTTTGCCCAGAGCGGTGCCGCAACGCTCCCAGAGCTGCAGATCTTCGGAAGTGTAGATAGGAAAACCGCTGCCGTCCTCGCTCGTACAGTAGAGGTAATAGCGCCCATCCGCAGCGCACAGAATGAATGGGTCGGCGGCCGGGAACGGCAGTCGAATTGTTTTTTGCATATCGGATTCTCCTCGTTGCCCTAAAAAATCATTTCCAATGTTCCCATGCCCTCGGCGGCCCTGCCCATTATAACGCCGCTGCTGTCTTTCCGGCGGAAGATGGCTCACTGTTTGCTCTGCAGGCTCTGGCAGCATCTTCTGTCGATAAAAAACGGCTCTGTTTGTCGTCCCAAATAGGAGCGCTGGATATGGAATTCCATATCCGGAAAGATCATGAGCTATTTTTCTGATTTTGATTGTATCATGTAAAATACCGCAAAAACAATTCAAAAAACCTATATAGAAAAATTGTCTTTTTCATGCTTCGACTCGGCCTTATTCGAAAAGTGCCAACATACCCGATCTGTGGGGCCTTTTCCGCCATGCTTTGCTGATTTTCATAACCTATGTTCAATATTCCTGCGCCAAATCTTTGTTTTGCGCAAAACTCCCTTGCTGTTTCGCATGCCGTTAATTTTCCCTGGCTTAAACAGACTCTTGATTTCGAAAATAGCCGCAAATTGTTTTCAGGCCATTTGGGCCACTCTCCCGGCTGTGGCTGGCGCGATAAATTTTATTGCGGAGCAATAAAAAATTCAGAATGGGTTGCCCCCGGTTTATGAGAATCTATTCGGTACTCCCCAACATCTTTGGCGGCCAATCGGTCGATCAGTTTGGCCTGACAGCAACCGCTGTGTATCGGTTCCCTTCGTGTCCTGCAGCTGCACTTCCCCTCATTTTTCAAACGCAAAAATCCATTCGTCTCTTTGCCTGCAAGACAACAATGCAGACAGAGCGTTTGACGGTGCTTTCCTCTCCGGCTATTCCGTATCGGTTCGCTGCAACTTCGCTATAGCTCAAAAAACAGTCTTACCCGATTCCGCTTACAGATGCGGGCCGGATTTTGATAATTATTCAGCGTTTTTTCCGTTCCGCCCGCACACACTGAAATACCGCTTCGCACCGGGCAGGAAAAACAGACAGGCCAATAGTCCCAGCTGTGCTGCCTGCCCTGCCAGAAACAGCGCCGCATAGGCTGCCGGGCCTCCTCCGTAAGAAAAATATTCCAGCAGCGCGGGCACCGTCTGCACAGCCGACACCGTCATGGCGAGCATGGCAAGCCCCGCAAGCGCACGCATGCCGGAAAGAATAAATGCGGCTACCAGAACACTGACGGCGAGCCCCACCGCTCCGCTGATCCAAAAATCCGCGTTCTGCGGGCCTGCCAGCAGCGCCGCGGGCATCAGCAGCGCGCGCACCGCCAGCCACGCGCCCAGCAGTACAAGCACCTGGCGTTTTGCCATTGCAAGCGCCGGGTCGCGGCGCGCCGGCCGCGGCAGGGCCGCGGCCTCCTCCCGTTCTGCATCAAAGGCCTGTCTGGGTTTCATTTTCTTTCGCTCCCCCCGGTATTTGCTTGCCGCACTTTACCGGCGCGGCCGCACAGGCCGCACCTTGCCCGTTATTGTCCCGGCTCGATCTCTCCCGCCTTCTGCAGCGTCCATTTTGCGACACCCGGGCCCACAAGCTCATAGATCAGCGTGCCGCACAGCACCACGGCGCGCACGACCTCGGCATATTGCGGTACGACCTGCTGCGCCACCACGGTAAGGCCAATGGCAACGCCCGCCTGCGGTATGAGCGCCGGGCCAAGCCAGCGGCGCACATTGTGGTCCGCCTTCATAACGGTGGCGCCAAACCATGCGCCCGCCATTTTTCCCATCACGCGCAGCACCACATAGATCACGCCCACAACGCCGATGGACGGCAATATCGCCAAATTCAGCCCCGCGCCGGAAAGCACAAAAAACATCATAAAAACAGGCGGCGTCACATGATCGCATAAGGACATGACCTCGCTCGAGTTTTTGCACAAATTGGCGAACACTGCCCCCATGGCCATGGTCGTCAGCAGCGCCGAGATATTCAGCGCGTTGGCCACAGCGCTCGTCACCAGCACAAAAGCGATGGCCAGCACCATGCGGTTTGACTGCACCTTAAAGAACCGAAGCATCACAGTGAACAGCACGCCCAGCAGCGCGCCGCCCAGCAGCGCCTCGGCAATCTCCAGCACGGGCTTCAAGATGCTCAGCACCAGCGAAACGTCCGCCGTGCTGGTCAGCGTCTGCGCCACGGCCACAGCAATGCCGAATGCAATGAGCGCCGTAGCGTCGTCGATGGCGACAACACTGAGCAGCGTTTCGGTAACGGGCCCTTTGGCCCTGTACTGCTTGATGACCATAATGGTGGCTGCAGGCGCGGTAGCCGCCGCAATAGCGCCCAACACCAATGAAAACGGCAGCGTCTGCCCGCTGAGAACCAGCCCCAGTGTCACGAACAAAACAGCCACAAAGCTCTCAAATATGGCAATGACGATAGGCGTCATGCCCACACGCTTGAAATAGCTGAGCTTGAACTCACTGCCGATGGAAAATGCGATAAAGCCCAGCGCCACGTCCGATACGAGCGAAAGCCCGGCCACCGCGTCCGCCGAAAGCAGGCCCAGCACTGACGGCCCTATGATGAGCCCGCCGATGAGATAGCCCGTCACGTCCGGCAGTTTGAAATAGCGAATAATCTTTGCGAAGATCAAGCCGCAGAACAGCAGAATCGCAAAGTTAAAAAGCGTACCCAATTCCATTGTCTCTCACACCATAACGTCCGCAGGGGCTGCCCTTACTGGATGCCTTTCACAAAATCCACCGGCAGCGTAAACGCGATGCCGCTGTTGGGGGTATTGAAGCTGCCCGCCACCTCTTCCACGGCGGCAACGGCACGCTCCACATCCTCGTCTTTCAACACCATAAATACCGTCCGGTTCTCCTCACGGTCCGGCTCCATCATGGCCCGCAGCGAACCCAGAAACGAACCGTCGCAGTATTTGTCCAACGTCATGGCCATACCCCGGCTGGAGAGCACGGTCGCTCCGCGCAGGCCTGCATGCTCCAGCTTATTCAGCGCAGGCTCCAGCTTTTCTACCCGGTTCAGCACAAAAATCAGCATTTTCATATTCCCGGTCTGACCCCTTCCGATTCTTTATCCCTGTTTCCATCTATCAGTATAGCACTCTGCCGCACAAAAAAAAAGGGCTGCGGCGCGTACAGGCGCAAAAACAGCGCGCCGCAAGTCAAATTTGTGTATGCGGCGCGCCTGTTTTTTGATGTCGTGTCCTATTTGATATAAATGTGGCGCGGCAGGCCGTCCACATAAATAGGGGTAAGCTCCGCCTGAATGAGCGGCCGCATATATGCCAGAAATTCCTGTGTCACACCTACGCCGTCCGGTGTGATCCACTCGCCCGGAACCTTTTTTTCAAAATTCGCGATGGTATGGATATCGTGCAGCTCGGTGGTGCACTGGTACGGGTCGTTGGAAAGGCGGCGCAGGCCCACCATCTCGCCGCTGTGCCCCTCGAAAGCAGCCTTGGCCGCCGCGCCGCCCACCTGGAACGCCTCGGTGATGTCCACACGGCTGGCCATGTGGCTGCTGCACCGCTGCAGGGTGGAAAGCTCGATGGCGCGTGCCTTGCAGCCCAGCTCCCGCACGGCTTTGTTCGCCAGAAAGCGCGCCGCGCCCGTCAGCGTTTTGTGCCCGAACGCATCCACCGGGCCAAGCTCTTCCGTCAGCTCGCATACATAACGGCCGTCGTGTACGCGCACGCCCTCAGACACCGCGATGACCACGCCTGCCTTGGCGCGCTGCAGGACGTCCAGCCGCTCGATGAAATGGTCGATGTCAAAGGCCACCTCCGGCAGGCAGATCATATCCACGCCTTCGCAGTCCTCCGCTTTGGCCAATGCCGCCGCACCCGTCAGCCAGCCCGCATTACGCCCCATCACCTCAACAATCGTGACGTTGCGCGTGCCGTATACCAGGCTGTCGCGGGTGATCTCCTTCATAATAGCGCCGATGTACTTGGCCGCGGAGCCGTAGCCCGGCGTGTGGTCGGTGTTCATCAAGTCGTTGTCGATGGTCTTGGGCACGCCCATGAACTTGATGTCGCTGCCTGTCATGCAGGCATAGTCCGAAAGCTTGGAGATGGTGTCCATGCTGTCATTGCCGCCAATATAGAAAAAGTAGCCCACATCCAGCTTTTTCAAAATACCAAACAGCTTTTCATACAAAGCCGGGTCCTCTGCCGGGACGGGCAGCTTGTACCGGCACGAGCCCAGGTATGAGGCGGGCGTGCGCTTGAGGATCTCAATGTCCAGATTATCCCGCAGCGTGTCCGAAAGGTCCACCACCTGTTCTTCCAGCAGGCCCTTCACACCGTACCGCATGCCGTAAACATGCTGTGCACCGCGGCTTTTCGCCGCCTGGAACACACCCACCAAACTTGAATTGATAACCGCGGTGGGGCCGCCGCTCTGCCCGACGATCGCATTTCTACCCATTTTTTCCACTCCTTTGCGTTCCGCGCCCGGCCGGCATTTTCCGGCAAAGCGCGCCCTTGTCGCGGACGCACGGCACGCCCGCCCTGTTTTTTTACGTGTTCCAGTATAGCATGTTTTTCTCCCTGCCGCGAGTGCGCACGCCAAAAAATACACGCTTGTTACAAATTTGATAACGATTTGACATCGTTCCGACGCAATATCTGCGGCTTGTACGCCGTATATAGAGTAGCAGAACCTGACACAGAAAGGAAGGGAACTCGATGAAAAAGACGTTGTTCAGTATTCTTTTTTCACTGGCGCTCGCCGCCTCTCTGGCGGGATGCGGAGGCGCGGCCAGCAGCACGGCCGCGGCCCGTGCTTCTTATTCCTCGATGGACAGCGCGCCCCAGGCATATGCCGCGGATGCAGGCGGAACCGCCGCCGAAGCGGCCGGGACCTCGGACCTGTCCGACGCCGTGCAGAACAGCGCGGATCTGCTGCCCCAGGACGGGCGGAAGATCATCCTGAACGCCACGCTCTCCATCGAAGCGCTGGACTTCAACGCCACCTGTACGGCGCTGGCGCGGGCCGCCCAGTCCTGCGGCGGATATGTCTCCTCCACCAGCATCGATACGCCCGCTTACGAGGGTGCATACCGCACCGCATATTATCAGTTCCGCATCCCGGCAGAGCAATACAGCGTCTTTCTGGAGGGCGCCGGCAGCGCCGGCAACCTGGTGAGCAAGCAGGAATCCACCCAGGATGTGACCAGCGCTTATGTGGATGTGGAGGCCCGCCTGAAAAGCCTGAAGCTGCAGGAGGAGCGCCTGTACGCGATGATGGAGCAGGCCGGTGATCTGGAAACGCTGCTCGCCATCCAGAACCAGCTCACAGAAGTGCAGTACCAGATCGAGAGCTATACCGCCCAGCAGCGCACCTATGACGATCTGATCTCCTATTCTACCGTAGATGTAACGGTAGAGGAGGTAAAGCAGATCACCGAAAAAACCGAGACGTTCGGCGACCGCGTATCCGACGCCTTCCGCCGCAGCTGGCGCGACTTCGGCTACGGTGCACAGGACTTTGCCGTGGGCTTTGTCGCTGCGCTGCCCACGCTGCTGGTGTTGGCCGTACTGGCCGCAGTGGCCGTGACGGCCGCACGCGCGGCCGTCCGCCTTCATAAAAAAAGGCTGGCCGGCCGCCCGGCTCCTGCACCCCGCACGCCCGCCGACTATACGCCGCAGAACGGCAATGAGGTTGAAACAGGCAAAGACGCTCCGCCGTCCACACCGCCCAAATACAAATAAACGTACAAAAGTACACCGGGAGGGCAGTTCCATGAAACGCACGACATTCGCTGCAGCTTGTGTGCTTTGCCCTGCTTTGCTGCTGGCTGCATGCGCGCCGCAAGGCGCGGCTTCCGCCTCCGCATTCGGCGACAGGCCTCCCATGGACGAAAGCATTTCCGCCTCCAGCGCCGACGCTCTGCCTGCGGAAGACGGGTCGATCCTGCTGGCGGAGGGCGCCGTGACGCTGATGCTGTCCGCCGAAAACCTTCCGCCGCCTGGGGAAGCTTCTTCCGATGCGTCCGGCCTTGCGGAAAGAGACAGCTCTATCTCCTACACCATCACCAACACCAGCGGGCTGGAGCTGGGCGTCATACTCATTCCCCGCCTGGAACGCTGGACGGATGGCGGCTGGGAGGCTGTCCCCTGCGATGCCGTCTTCTGCGGAACAGCCGATCCGCTCGAAACAGAACGTTCCGGCCGCTTTCCGTTGGAGTGGTACCCGGCGCTTACTCCCGGCACATACCGCCTGGGTCTCCAGCTGGAGGATTATGGCCGGGGCTGCCTGCCGGAGGACGCTTGGGTGACCGCCTGCTTCACCCTCACGGAAAATACTGTCGAGCCTTCGCAAATGTGCGCATATCCACGGGCTTCGGGGGAATCCTAACTGTGGAGGCGAAATATTACTATGAGTATATTAAGCAGTTTATATCACGGAGAAGTCCACAACAAACCCAACGATGTGCACAACACTCCCGAAAAAAGCACGGGGCATACGGACGGCAGCGCTGTGCTGCCCGCTCACGCCCAACAGCGCATGCAAGCGCTGCGGGACGGCAACCTTCGTCCGCCGCTGTACTACACGCAGCAGGAGCAGACGCCCTGCGCCAACGGCGTGTGGGAATCTCCGCACACGGTGGCCAGCAAGCTGGAAAGCAAGGAAGAATTCCCCCAGGGATAATGCAAAAAGTCTCCGTTTGGAGCCCTCTCCGTAAAGAAGTAATCAATCCCACATCTGCAGAGATGACGAGCATCGGATTTTGTCCCTAAAAATTCACAGAAAAGCACCATCTAAAGTAAATTCTTTAGATGGTGCTTTTTGCGCCCGCGCAAGGAGGACAGTTATAAACTGAAATACACTTTTTATATCTGATTTATGATAAAATCTACATTTTCTTCAACGGGTTTTGTTCCGTCAATTCTTAGGATAGAACAACTTAATAGCTGTATCCATTCTTCAACCGTACTCTCTGGTCTGGATGTAACAAACTCAAAAAACTTTTCTTCCTGTTCATGCAAATCTCCACCTGGCAGCATTCTATTGCCAAACTTCTGAAAAGAGCGCTTTTTAACCCGTTGCACCCGAATGTCCTTTGGAGTATCAATCAATACAGCATACTGAAAAAAGGGATAAATCGATTCTCCATAATCTCCTTTTACAGCAGCAAAAACAAAATTTTCATGTACCTTAATCGCATGAAAAAGCATTTTTTCAGCCTCCTCACGCGTGCGTGGAGAAGCATAGATATAATTTGGGTCTGTCTTAGGGAAAAACAGATCTTCATTATCTATAAAATAAAAATCCAATTTCTCAGCAAGCGCTTTTCCCAATGTACTCTTTCCAGCACCGTTTAAGCCGCATATCACAATTCCTGTTCCCACAAAACTCACCGTTAACCCGATTTTCTGTTTCGCCCCAATTCTATGGCCCTTCATTTTCTGCCGTCGCTCCGTTTGGCTTACGGCCCGACGGCGTTATGCTTCGTCCCTGCACCAGGCGATAAGCGGGGCAAGCGCGGCCCTGTCTGTAAAGTCCACCGGCCTGTCATATGCGGCCAGCAGCCCTTTTTCTTCCGTACTTCGCTCGCTCTCCGGTTTTTTCAGCAGCATTTTTTTCAGCATTGCCATCATCGCCTTGTGTACAGGCCTCATATTCCGGTAATCCATCCCGCCGCGCAGGTGGAAAAAGCAGATATTCTCCAGCATTTCCGGCGTAAAGGCCCGGGCCGCATCCTGCATGATCTTTTTCACATTTTCCGGGTCGCTCGGGTCCGACAGCCCCACTGTAAACATTGCCAGACGTTTCCCCTGCAATGCGCCATACAGCTTTACCATACGCGCAGCGCCGGCAATGCTCCCCGCATACAGGCCGCCGCCAAATATCACGCATTCATAGTTCTGCACAAGGCGCGCGTCCGCCTGCCTTTCCTCCGCAGCATCGGCATCCAGCGCCTGTGCCAGCCATTGAGCATACCGGCGTGTACTGCCATAATGGGAACGGTATACCACCAGCGTTTTCATTCCAACCCCTCCTCCACCGTTTGCATCTTCTCCAGGTTTTCCAGCATACGGGCCAGCACTCCGGCAGCCTGTTCAGCCTCGTCTGCACGGATGCCTGTATACAGCGCCCGCATGAATTCCTGCTGGCGTGCGCCGTATTTTTCCGGCAGCTCCGCGCACTTTGGGGTTCGGTGCACGCGGTTCTTGCGTGCGTCCTGCCCGTCCTGCGCCAGAGCCACATATCCCTTTTGCTGTAGCTTCAAAACCAGCTGCTTCACGTTTTGATGCGAACTTCCCACACCGCGCGCCAGCTCGCCCAGTGTTGGAGGAGCTGAAAAGGTCTCCAGCACCGCCAGCACAAACCACTGCTTTGTCGTGATCTCATCGTAAAACCGGTCCCCGGCGGCTTGCAGGCGGTTTCCCATTGCCAGCAGCGAGCCAAAAAGCACATAGGGTGCGGGATAATTTTTCAGCTCCATGCAAAGTCTCCTTCTGAATTTATATAACATATTACATTTTTATATAATATATTACACAAATAAAAAATTGTCAAGTTCCGCGCGATTTGTGCTATACTATGGACAGAGAGGTGATTTGTATGCCGTTCATTCTGACGGAAAACCGTATTGCATATGTGCAGGAGGGCCAGCTGCTGGCAGAGGCCACTTTTCCTGAATTCGCGCCGGGCGTTGTAAACATTGACCACACCTTCGTCGACGAAGCGCTGCGCGGGCAGGGTGTTGCCGCACAGATGATGGAACGCATCGCCCGCTCTTTGCGCGAAACGGGCCGCAAAGCCATCCCCACCTGCAGCTATGCAAAAAAATGGTTCGGCCAGCATCCGGAATATGCCGACGTGCTTCGCTGAACGCTCATACCCAAAACGCGCCTTCCCTGAAACGGACATCCGCTTTGGGGAAAGCGCGTTTTCTGTTTTATTTCTCCGGCAGCCGCTTCAGAGCGGCGCGAATATCCCGTTCCAGCAAAGAGGCCATGCTTTCGGAGTAACGGGAAAGGTCCGCGCACAGGAGCGCCTGTCTGGCTCGCGGAAAGCAGCCCGGGCAGGCTGCTGCAAACTGGGGCAGCCGTTGAACGCACCAGCGTGCAGCGGCCGCCTTTTCGTCTGTGATGTGGGCAAGATACCGCTCCAGCATCTCCATTACCTGTTCAGGGCCCGCCCACTGTGCGTTGCATGCCAGCAGGACCATACCCCGCATGCGCACATAAGTGCGTTTATCGTCCAGCATTGCCGCAAAAGCATCCCAAAAGGCACACACCGCGGCCGAAGCTTCACTTTCCGCCTCCAGCGTACACAGGGCTGCATATGCGGCGGCGTTGTTCTTCCCTGTCAGCTTTTTCACCTGCGCTGCAATTTGCTCATGCTCCATTCCGAAGCCTTCTCCTTTCTTTCTGCGGTCAATACAGGCATAAGATCCATTTTCCCCAAAAACGGCGCAGCGGCCCGCTCTCTTTCTCCCGTCGGGCCGCGCATTGGCCGGCATATTCGGTCAGCGCCCCAAGCTCCTCCGGTGTCAGCACATGATTGCTGAACTTTGCTTTTTCCGCCAGTTCCCTCAGACGCGCGGGCGGCGGCGCAGCGCCCCGGCACAGCCGTTCCAGATAGACCCACGTGTCCAGCGCCGCCCGGCTGCGGGCAGGGCCCTGCATCCTGCGCGCCCTGCGCGCCAACACAAGGCGGCGGCGCAGCCATACGGCAGCCGCCAATGCGGGCAGCGCCAGCAGCCACAGCGCCTGCACCGGCAGCTGCCACGAATCCGCCCCCGCGGCCGCCGGTCCCGACGTGTCCGGCCGGGCCCCGCCCGGCTCCTCTTCGGAGCGTTCTGTTCCCGGCGCGCGGTCCGGGCCGTTCACCGCAGGGTCTGCTCCCTGTTCCTTTCGTCCTTCCGTTTCGGATGACGCAGTGTCGCGGGAGGCGGCATTGCTTTCCCCGTTCTCCGGCACGCCTTCACCGGAAAGCAATGCCTCCGGCAGCACACTGGTTTCGCGCGCAAAACCCGGCGTTGCTTCCAAAGGCAGCCAGCCGAAGCCGTCCAGATAATATTCCACCCATGCATGGGCGGCGCTGTCCGGCACATCGGCCCTGCCGCCCTGTACAACAGCGACATAACCGCTCACATACCGTGCCGGGATATCCAGCGCGCGCAGCATAACCGCTGCTGCCGAGGCAAAATGCACGCAGTAACCCTGGCGGGACTGCGTCAGAAAATGCAGCACAAAGTCTTCATCCCGCGGCTGGACAGGCGTATCCAGACTGTACCGGGCCGCACTTCCGATGTATTGCGCCACCTGCCGGGCTGTTTCTTCCGTGCCGCCGTCGGTGCGGATGCCCGCCCTCGCCGCCAGCGCCTGCATTGCCTGCGCCGTATCCGCGGGCAGCGCGGTATATTCCCGATAGACGGCCTCTCTATAAAAGCGCTCCGGCTGTTCCAGCTCCGGCAGCAGCGGCAGTTCCAAATGGATCCGTTGTTCCGTCCATTCCTGCTCATCCGGCGGTACGCCCGCCAGCCAATATTCGCCGTAAAATTCCGTTGTCCAGCTCTGCGTGTCCAAATCATGCGTCACACTGCCATCGGAAACATATGTCATCCCCGGCACAGCCAAAGGATAGTACGGCAGATAGCACAGATCCGTACCATCTCCGACGCTTGTCACCGTCATCTGCTCGCCTTCGCCGCCCAGCGCCCCCAGGTTCAGAGCGGGCAACTGCAGCGGGTGCGGCGCAGGCTCTGTGCCCTCCGCCGCAAGCTGCAACGCACCCAGGCTGCAATCCTTCCATGCACGGCCCGTATAATCACCGGCGGACGCGCCGCGCAGATAAAACACACCGTCAATTCCGCATTCCACCCGCAGCACTGTACGGCCTGTGTAAACACGGGGGCCTGCTGTCTCCAGCCGCAGTCCGCCGCCGGAGGATGCACGCCATGGCAATGCAGACGGCGTATTTCCCTGCACCAGAGCGATCACGTCCCGTTGCATCCTGCCCGCCCAGGACGGCCGGATAAAGTCTCTGTCCGGCAGAAAAATCTGCAGCCCCAGCAGCAGCGCCAGAGCGGGCGCCAACAGGCCCCAGGTAACACGGCCGGCCTGCGCCGGGCTGGAGCGCCGCAGCGCATGTGTCAGCAGCAGCAGCGTCCAAAACAACAGGCACATCAGCTGCGGAACGGGCGCGGCAGCCTGCGTTACTACCAGCGGCAGGCAAAACGGCGGCACTGTCAGCGCGGCCGAAAACAAAGCCGAACGCTGCCACAGCAGAGCCGCGCCCAGCAACCCCGCCAAAATCGCCGCATAAGCACAAAAAAATATTGTCAGGGAACGGTTTTCCAACGTCATTGGCACATCGGAAAACCACACGGGGACCGCCGGAAAATATGCATGGTACGCCTGTGTGATATTCTGTGCAGTCAAAACCGCACCGCGCAGGGCGTTTTCCCCTGCGGACGCCAGGAGCGCCGCTCCCAGCAGCAGCGCAGGAAGGCGCAGCAGGCGCGCCGCACGCAGCGGCAGCGCTAAAAACCATACAACAGCCGGAACCGCCGCACAGCTCAGCGCTACCGCTCCGCGCCCAACCGGCAGGTCAAAGCCTGTGACAACGGCAAATACCGTTCCTCCCACGCCCAGCCACAACAACAAAAGGCTGGAAAGCGCGCTCCACAACGGCGCTTTTCTTGGAGCGTTGTGCCGGTCTGTCCTGCGCCAAAAGGGCGTCCCGGCTTTTCCGGCGCCGGCGTGCCCCGGGGCAAGGCGGGTATGCCGCCCCGCAGCAGAAAGCGAAATACCGGGCGTCTTTCGCCGTTTATCCCGCATCATCCGCCGCCTCCTTTTCCGCGCGCAGGGTATAGCTCCATTCCGCCTGCGGCGGCGCCCAACCCGGCGCCCAGCCGTCCGCACCGTCCGCCGGTTCAGCCAAAAGACGGTACAGCAGCGCATCCAACTGCCCGGCCTCATCCACCAGCGCCGTGTGCACCACGCCGTTCTCACCGGGCCACAACACAGTGTGAGACACTCCCTGCTGCGTCAGACGCGCGGACAACCAGCACAAATGCTCCAATACCCGGTCCAGCGCGTCAGGGCCGCCCCGCCTCTCCACCAGCAGAAGGGCGCGCGCCCGGCAGGGCACCAGCGCCTCCCGGACGATCATCTCCCCTGTTTTTGCCGTCAGCTTCCAGTGAACCGTGCGCATAGGGTCTCCCGGGCGGTAGGGCCGCAGCTCATGCTCCTCGGCATACGCGCCCACCCGGGGCTTCATCGGTCCGCCGGATACGGCCCCCGGCAGCGGCGGCTCCGGCGAAAGGGCAACGGGCCGCGGCCGCACGGTGACAATGACCGCGCCCGGCCTGCGCACAGGCAGGCGGAACAGGCCCAGATAATCATATACCCACGCACGCCGCACGCTGCACCGCAGTGCCGCGCAGTGCGCAGTGTCCAGCTCCCATTCCGCAGGAGCCTCCCCGCGCAAGTGAAGCCACCGCGCACAGTCCTGGCCCGGATGCGTCCGGTCCTCCACCGAAATACGTACTTCCATACGCGCGGCAGGCATCCATCCCAGCATATATACCTGTAAAACACAGGTTTTTTCCCGCTCTACCGCCGCGGGCGCGTGCAGCACGATACCCGCTGTCAGCATCGCCGGAAGGCTTACCACAAGGGAAAACAAAGGCAGGCAGACGGCCAGCATCAGAACATACCATGCCAATTGGCCGAAATAAAAGCAATAAAACAGCACGGCCCCGCCCAGCGCCAACCCATAGACCGCGCGCGCCGCCCACACCCTCATTTGAGCTGCGGCGCGCTTATACTGCGCATCAGATCGTCCAGCAGCGCATCCACATCCCTTGTCTGCGGCGCGGGGATCAACCGGTGCGCCACCGTACAGTGAAAGATGCGCCGCACATCCGCAGGCGTGACATAATCCGCGCCCCGGGCAAGCGCCGCGGCCTTTGCCATAGCGGCCACAGCCAGTGTGGCGCGCGGGCTCGCCCCCTGTACCAGTTCCGGCAAGGTCCTTGTTCCCGCCACGAGCCGTACAATATAGTCCAGTACTTCGTCGCTCACATAGATCTGGTCTGTCTGTGCGCGCAGCGCCGCCAGTCCGGCCTTGTCCAGAGCCTGCTGCACGCCATCCAGGGGATTGCCCTTCTGTTTCCGGCGCAGCATGCGCAGCTCATCCTGCGGTTCCGGGTATCCGAGGGACAACTTCACCATAAACCGGTCCAGCTGGGAATCCGGCAAAAGCTGCGTCCCCGACGCTCCGGCGGGATTCTGTGTTGCAATAACGATAAAAGGGCGGGGCAGCGCATGCGTTACGCCGTCCACGGTCACTTGCCCCTCCTCCATGGCCTCCAACAGTGCGGCCTGTGTGCGGCTGGTCGCACGGTTCAGCTCATCGGCCAGGAACAGGTTGCACAGCACGGCGCCGGGCTGGTATTCCATTTTCCCCACAGCTTTGTTGTAAAGAGAGAAACCCGTTACATCTGAGGGCAGCACGTCCGGCGTGAACTGCATACGGTTATAGCGCAGGCCCAGCGCCTTGGAAAAAGCCAGCGCCATCGTTGTCTTACCCACGCCCGGCACATCCTCCAGCAAAATATGGCCGCCCGCAAGGATGGCCAGCACCGCACGCAGCAGCACCGCATCCTTACCCACCACAGCCTTTTTTACTTCGTCCATTACTTTGCCGATGCCCGCCATATCCGCACTTCCCCGCTCCCGATTTTCTACATTTTATCATAAAACGACAGCCCCCGCCACCGCAGGGGCCATCGCTGCCTGTCCAAACATGTAAAAGTTTTCGCACCGCAGCGCGCAAAGGCCAAATATTGCAGGATGGTAAAGGCTGTATATCCGCTGTGCAGCAATATTTGAAAAATAACCGCAGGCTATTTTTCAGGCCATGCGGGCCGTCCCCGGCCCGCGGCCATCGGGATAAGCTTTTTTATTGCGGGGCAATAAAAAATGGCCTGCGGCCGCTCCGGCCCATATGGCCGTCAGGACGGGGCTTTTATTGCGCAGTCATAACCACCAGCTAAGCTGGTGGCTTGAGTAGGCTCTATAAGAGCCTATTACCGACAAGCGTCTTAAGACGCACTGAAATTTATTTCGCTTGCATAACTTGCCCCACAGCCCGTAAATGGGCGATTGCTGTTCTAACGGAAGCTTTCTGTTAGCAGCTCGCTTCGCTCGATGCTTGAAGCTAAAGCTTTTTACGGGACACCTCCACCGGCAGAGCCGGTGGTTTCCGTAATCAATAAAAACATCCCCCGTGCCGATTTCCTGCACGAGGGATGTTTTAAACAGAACTTAAACCAGTTCAATGATCGCCATTTCGGCGGCGTCGCCGCGGCGCACACCAGTCTTGATGATACGGGTGTAACCGCCGTCGCGGTCGGCGTATTTCGGGCCGATCTCGTCGATGACCTTCTTTGCCACGCTCTCTTTCGTGATGAAGCCGTACACCTGACGCTTCGCATGCAGGTCTTCACGCTTGCCGAGGGTCACCATCTTCTCCGCCATCGCGCGCACTTCCTTTGCACGCGTCGCCGTGGTCTCGATCTTGCCTGTCTCAAACAGGAAAGTCACCATAGCGCGGAGCATCGCCTTGCGGTGGTCGCTGGTTCTGCCAAGTTTTCTTGTACCGGGCATCCCATTTCACTCCTTTGCAGTTTACTCGTCGTCTTTTGTAAGGGTAAAGCCGAGGGAATCCAGTTTCGCCATAACTTCCTCCAGGCTCTTGCGGCCGAGGTTGCGCACTTTCATCATCTCGTCTTCGGATTTGTTGATCAGGTCTTCCACGGTATTGATGCCGGCGCGCTTCAGGCAGTTGAAGGAACGCACGGAAAGGTCCAGCTCCTCAATGGTCATCTCGAGAGCCTTTTCCTTGCCCTTGTCGTCCTTTTCCACCATGATCTCGGCGTCCATCGCCTCCTGCGAAAGCGTGACGAACAGGTTCAGATGCTCGGTCATGATACGCGCGGCAAGGCTCACGGCCTCCTTCGCGCTGATCGTGCCGTCCGTCCAGACCTCAAGCGTCAGCTTGTCGTAGTCGGTAATCTGGCCCACGCGGGTGTTCTCCACCGTGTAATTCACCTTGAGTACAGGGGTATAGATGCTGTCGACAGGCAGAGCGTTCAGGGAAGCCTGCTCCGCAGCCTGCTTGTTGCGTTCCGCCGGGACATAACCGCGGCCCTTGTCGAACACAAGCTCCATGATGAGCTTCGCGCCGTCCGCCAGGGTCGCAATGTGCCAATCAGGGTTCAGCACCTCGATCTCCGCATCCTGCTGGATGCTGCCGGCAGTTACCTCGCCCTCACCGCTCGCTTCGATGCGAACGGTTTTCGGGGTATCGGAATAAAGCTTTGCGGTGATGCCTTTGACGTTCAGGACGATCTCGGTAACGTCTTCCTTCACGCCCTCGATCGTGGAGAACTCATGGACTACCCCGTCGATTTTAATGCTGGTGACTGCCACGCCCGGCAGGCTGGAAAGCAGCACACGCCGCAGGCTGTTGCCCAAGGTGGTACCGAAACCGCGCTCCAGCGGCTCCACGACGAATTTGCCGTAACGGCCGTCTGCGGAAAGGCTGGCGGTATCGATCTTGGGTCTCTCAATCTCCATCATTCTAAAACCCTCCTTAGTTCAGGCAGGCGGCGGCACGCCGCCTGCCAAAATGTTCGCATACGGTGATGAGGATCACGGGGATTATTTGGAGTACAGCTCGACGATGAGGTGCTCCTCGATGTCGAAATCGATGTCGGCACGCTCGGGCAGCTTCGTGACGTTGACAGTCATCTTCTCAGCGTCCTTGTCCAGCCACGCAGGCACGGGGCGGGCGCTGTTCTTCTCGATGCACTCTTTGATCTTGTCGCAGTCCGTGGTGCGGACGGCGACCTTGTCGCCCTCTTTCACGAGGTAGGAGGGGATGTTCACGGTCTGGCCGTTCACGGTAAAGTGACGGTGCAGCACCAGCTGGCGGGCTTCCTTGCGGCTCATCGCAAAACCCGCGCGGTAGACGATATTGTCCAGTCTGCTTTCAAGGATCCTAAGCAGATTCTCACCGGTGATGCCGGATTTGCGCTCGGCCATTTCAAAGTAATGGGCGAACTGGCTCTCCAGAACACCGTAATAGCGTTTTGCTTTCTGTTTCGCGCGCAGCTGCAGGCCGTATTCAGAGACCTTCTTACGGGCCTGGTTCTGGCCGTGCTGGCCCGGCACGAAGCTGCGGCGGGCGAGCGCGCATTTGTCGGAGTAGCAGCGGTCGCCCTTCAGGAAGAGCTTCTGGTTCTCACGACGGCACTGGCGGCAAACTGCGCCTGTATATCTTGCCATTGTTTTTCCTCCTTCAATTAAATGCGGCGGCGCTTGGGCGGGCGGCAGCCGTTATGCGGAATGGGGGTAACGTCCTTGATCATATTTACCTCCAAGCCGGTGGCCTGCAAAGCACGGATAGCGGCTTCACGGCCGGAACCAGGGCCTTTCACATAAACTTCTACCGACTTCATGCCATGCTCCATCGCGGCGCGGGCGGCCGTCTCGGCAGCAGTCTGCGCGGCAAACGGCGTGCTCTTGCGGGAACCGCGGAAGCCCAGGCCGCCTGCGCTGGCCCAAGACACGGCATTGCCCTGCACGTCCGTAATGGTAACAATGGTGTTATTGAATGTGCTCTGGATATGCGCGCAGCCACGTTCAATATTTTTGCGCTCGCGGCGTTTGCCACGCACGGGGGCGCCTTTTTTAGCAGCGGCTTTTGTTGCCATCTAACTGTCCTCCTTGTTGGATTACTTCTTCTTGTTGGCTACAGTGCGCTTCGGACCTTTGCGGGTACGGGCGTTCGTTTTGGAACGCTGGCCGCGCACGGGCAAGCCCTTGCGGTGACGCGTGCCGCGGTAGCACTGGATCTCGACAAGGCGTTTGATGTCGAGCGCGGTGTTACGGCGCAGGTCGCCCTCAACGGTGAAGTTTTTATCAATGTAGTCACGGATAAGCGCTTCTTCGTCCTTGGTCAGGTCCTTCACTCGGGTATCGGGATTGATCTTCGTGGCGGCGAGGATCTCGTCCGCAGCACTGCGGCCAATGCCGTAGATATAAGTGAGGCCAATTTCGACTCGCTTTTCCTTGGGCAAGTCAACTCCGGCGATACGTGCCATGGTTTTAGCACCTCCTGATTTATTTATCCCCTTGGTGGATCATGCCGCAGAAGGCCGGCGGGATAAGAACGTCCTTGTGCGGCTGGAATGCTGTTTGTCGATTAACCCTGGCGCTGTTTGTGCTTCGGGTTCTGGCAAATCACCATGACGCGGCCTTTGCGCTTGATGACTTTGCACTTTTCGCAAATCGGTTTCACGGAAGGTTTCACCTTCATACTTGGTACCTCCTTCAAGCTGCGCCCTGAATGGTTACTTCGAGCGCCATGTGATGCGGCCCTTCGTCAAATCGTAGGGGCTCATCTCAAGTGTGACTTTGTCTCCCGGCAGGATGCGGATGAAGTTCATGCGCAGCTTGCCGGAAATGTGTGCCAGCAGGCGGTGCCCGCCCTGGATCTCCACAAGGAACATCGCATTGGGCATGGCCTCTACCACGACACCTTCTACTTCGATGACGTCTTCTTTGGACAAGCTTCTACACCCTCCTTGGCTGTGTGAGGATGACCGGCCCGTTCGGCGTGATGGCGATCGTATGCTCAAAATGAGCCGCGAGGCCGCCGTCAACGGTCTTGGTCGTCCATCCGTCTGACATGGTTTTTACGACGTGGCTTTTTTCGTTTACCATCGGTTCGATGGCAAGCACCATCCCGTTCACGAGGCGCGGCCCGCGCCCCGCCGTGCCGAAGTTCGGCACCTCCGGGTCTTCGTGCAGCTCGCGGCCCACGCCGTGGCCGACGTAGGTGCGCACGACGGAAAAGCCGGCGTCCTCCACGTACTGCTGCACCGCCGCGCTGATGTCGCCCACACGGTTGCCTGTCTGCGCGGCCGAAATGCCGCGCATCAGCGCCTCCTTCGTAACGTCCATCAAGCGCTGCGCCGTTTCGGAAACTTCGCCGCACGCGAACGTGGCGGCGTTGTCGCCGTTCCAGCCATGGACGGCGGCGCCTGTGTCGATGCTGACGATATCGCCTTCGTGCAGCACGATGCCATGGGACGGAATGCCGTGGATAACGACGTCGTTCACAGAGATGCATGCGCTGCCCGGGAAACCGCCCAGGCCCTTGAAATTGGGCCGGGCTCCCTGGCTGACGATATAATCGTAAATGATCTTGTCGATCTGAGCCGTCGTAACGCCCGGCTTGACGGCCTCGCCGCCCAGCCGCAGCGCCTCTGCCGAAATCTGGCAGGCCGGCTTCATGGCCTCGACTTCTTTTGCTGTTTTAACGAGGATCACAGGCTGACCCCCAGCTTCTCAAGCAGGAGCCTTGTGGTATCGGCCACTTCTTCCTGCCCTTCCACCACCACCAGCTTGCCCCGTTCGCGGTAAAAATCCACCAGCGGCTCGGTAAGCTCGTGATAGACCTTCAGGCGTTCGAGAATGGTGGCCGGCTCGTCGTCCTTGCGCACGATCAGCGCGCCGCCGCAGCGGTCACACACATCGGGCTTGACGGACGGCTTGGCCGTGGTGTGGTAGCTCGCCCCGCAGGCCGAGCACACCCGGCGGCCGGACAGCCGCTGGATGATACGCTCGTCCGAAACTTCGATGTCCACGACCTTGTCGATGCCGACGCCCATCTCCTCGAGGGCCTCGGCCTGCGCCACGGTGCGGGGCACGCCGTCCAGAATAAAGCCGTTTTTACAGTCGTCCTGCGCGAGGCGTTCTTTGATGATGCCGATGATCACGTCGTCGGGGACAAGCGCGCCGGAATCGATAAAGGCCTTGGCTTTCACGCCCATCTCGGTTTCGTTTTTCATCGCTTCACGAAGAATGTTACCGGTGCTGATGGCCGGGATGTTCAGCTTGTCGCATACGATCTCGGCCTGCGTGCCCTTACCGGCGCCGGGCGCGCCTAAAAGGATCAGTTTCATAATGCCTTTCCCCCTTCAACAGTTTGCCGTGCTCATTCAAGGAAACCCTTGTGATGGCGCATCAGCATGTAAGATTCAAGGCTGCGGGACGTATCCAGCGCAACGCCGACAACGATCAGCAGGCTGGTGCCGCCCAGGGAGATGTTTACGCCCGTAACCGTTCCCAGCACAATGGGAAGGACCGCCACGATGCCCAGGAATACGGCGCCGATGAAGGTGATCTTGCCCAGCACCTTGGTGATGAAATCACTGGTCGGCTTACCGGGACGGTAGCCGGGGATGGTGCCGTTGTTGTTGCGCAGATTGTTGGCGATCTCCACAGGGTTATACTGCATCGCCACATAGAAATAGTTGAACGCAATGATGAGCAGCAGATAGATCGCTGCATACACCCAGCCGGTGGTGCTGAACATCCGCAGGAACGGAGCGGCAAACGGATGGTCCGCCGCATTGTACAGGTTCGGGAAGAACCCGCCGATGGTACCCGGGATGGAGGCCAGCGCACTGGCGAAGATGACCGGCATAACGCCGCTCATGTTCACCTTGATGGGGATGTGCGTGCTCTGCCCGCCGTACATCTTGCGGCCGACAACGCGCTTTGCGTACTGGACCGGGATGCGACGTTCGGCAGCGTTCAGGATCACGATGAACACAACCACTGCAACGGCCAGAACAACAAGCACCGGGATCAGGAAGTAATATTTCACTTCGCCGCCCGCCGCGAGGCCCAGCCAGGTCTTGATGGTGGTGAAGATACTGGTCCAGCGGGAAACGATGCCCGCGAAGATCAGGATCGAGATACCGTTGCCGATGCCCTTCACATCGATCTGCTCACCCAGCCACTGAATGAGCAAAGAGCCCGCAGTGAACGCAAGGATCACAACGATGGCAGAGAACACCTGCGCAAACATCTGCGCGCCGCTGCCATAAACGAGGGCGCCCTGGCCGCGCAGCAGGAAATAATATCCAATGCCCAGCGCCAGCGCGATGCCCGCGCCCGTGTAGCGCGTGATGCGCGTCAGCTTCTTGCGGCCATCCTCTCCCTCTTTGGACAGGCGCTCCAGCGCCGGGATGGCGACCGTGAGAAGCTGGATGATGATGGATGCGTTGATATACGGCGTAACGCTCAGCGCGAACAGCGTCGCGCGGGAAAACGAACCGCCGGTGAGCATGTCGATGTAACCGAGCATGCTGCCGCTCTGTCCGGCCACCCAGCCCTGCAGCGCCTCAGGGGCGATGAAGGGCACGGGGATGGCGCAGCCGAGACGGAAAATGACGATGACCAAAAGTGTGTAAAGCAACTTCTTGCGCAGATCTTCGATCTTCCACGCATTGCGGAATGTTTCAAACACTTTAGATCACCTCAGCCTTCCCGCCTGCCTTCTCAATTTTCTCCTTGGCGGAGGCGGAGTAGGCGGTGAGTTTCACATTGAGCGCCTTCGTCAGCGTACCGTTGCCGAGGACCTTGACGCCGTCAAGCGTCTTTTTGATGATACCCTTTTCAATCAGGGCGTTCGCGTCTACCGTGCTGCCGGCCTCGAACTTTTCCAGGTCGCTAACCTTAATGGTAGCATATTCGGTAGCGAAAATATTGTTGAAACCGCGCTTGGGCAGACGGCGCTGCAGCGGCATCTGGCCGCCTTCAAAACCGGCTTTCTTGGCGCCGGAACGCGCTTTCTGGCCCTTGTGGCCGTAACCGGCCGTCTTGCCGTTGCCCGAACCGGCGCCGCGGCCCTTGCGTTTCGCAGCCTTGCTCGCGCCCTCGGCGGGCTTTAATTCATGAAGCATCATTTCGAGTGCACCTCCTTGCTTTTACGCTTTGGTAACCTCTACCATGTGAGAGATTCTGTTGATTTTGCCGTGCGTGGCGGCATTGTCGGGCTGTGTAGTCACATCGCCGGCCTTCTTCAGACCCAGGGCCTTCGCGGTGGCGATCTGCTTCTCACTGCGCCCGATCAGGCTCTTAACGAGCTTGATGGTGAGGCTGCCTTCAGCCTTCGCGGGTGCCTTCTTTGCGGGTGCTTTCTTGGCCGGAGCCTCGGCGTCCGCTTTCGCGGCAGCCTTTTTGGCCGGGGCCTTCTTTGCGGCCGTTTCGCCGTCCGCCTTTTTGGCGGGGGCTTTCTTCGCGGCGGGCTTCTTTTCCGCAGCGGGCTTGGCGGCAGCTTTCTTAGCGGGAGCTTTCTTCTCCTCTACGGCCTCTTCGGCCGCGACGATCTTCTCTTCAGCCATTGGTCACTGCCTCCTTAACCCAGAATTTCTTTCACGGTCTTGCCGCGCTTCGCTGCCACCTGCTCGGCGCTCTGCAGGCTGCACAGGCCGTTCACCGTGGCGGTAACCACGTTGCAGGGGTTGTTGGTGCGCTGGCACTTCGTGCGGATATCCTTGATACCGGCAACCTCCAGCACAGCGCGCACAGCGCCGCCGGCGATCACGCCGGTGCCTTCGGGCGCCGGACGAAGCAGCACGCGGCCCGCGCCGAACGCGCCGACGGTCTCGTGCGGGATGGTGGTTCCCTTCATGTTGATGCGGTGCAGATTCTTCTTGGCGGCCTCGCAGCCTTTGCGGATCGCCTCGGGAACCTCGGCCGCCTTGCCAAGGCCGAACCCAACGATGCCGTTGCCGTCGCCCACGACGACCAGAGCGGAGAATTTCATCACACGGCCGCCCTTAACGGTTTTGGATACACGGTTGATGGCAACAACCTTCTCTTGTAAATCCAAAGTGGATGCGTCAATCATTTCCATTTGTATCCTCCTTACAGCTCCAGGCCGCCCTCGCGGGCGCCCTCAGCCAAAGCCTTGACACGGCCGTGATATACAAAGCCGCCGCGGTCATACACCGCTTTCGTGATGCCCTTGTCAGCAGCACGCTTCGCGATGGCCATACCGACCTTCTTGGCAGCCTCGATATTGCCGCCGAACCCTTCAAAATCTTTATCCATGCTGGACGCGGAAGCCAGCGTCACGCCGGCCACGTCATCGATAAGCTGGGCATAAATATGTTTGGAGGAGCGGAACACATCGAGACGCGGGCACGCTGCGGTGCCGGAGATCTTGCCGCGTACACGGCGGTGTCTGCGCAGACGAGACACATTCTTGTCCGGTTTATTAACCATTGTCGTTCACTCCTTCTCTTATTTAGCGCCCTTGCCGGCTTTACCCTCTTTGTGGGCGACATATTCGCCCGCATAGCGGATGCCCTTGCCCTTGTAGGGTTCAGGCGGACGTTTCTCGCGGACTTCCGCGGCAAACTGGCCGACACGCTGTTTGTCGATACCGTTGATGACGATCTTCAAGGGATCGGGAACGTCAATCGTGATACCGTCGGTCTCAGGCACGATGACCTGATGGGAATAACCCAGGTTCATCACAAGGTTTTTGCCCTGCTTTGCGGCGCGGTAGCCCACGCCCTGGATCTCCAGCTCCTTTTTGAAGCCGTTGGTAACGCCCTCCACCATGTTGCTGATGAGAGTGCGGGTGAGGCCGTGCAGGCTGCGGGCCTCCTTCTCGTCATTGGGGCGGGTAACCACTACTTCACCATTCTCCACTTTGGCTGTCATCATGGGATGGATCTTGGAATCGAGCGTACCCTTGGGGCCCTTCACGGTAATGTTGCTGCCATCGATCTTGACCTCAACGCCCGTGGGAATGACGATGGGTTTTCTTCCAATTCTCGACATTGTCTATGCCCCTTTCTTACCACACAAAGGCGAGAACTTCGCCGCCAACGTTGTTCGCGCGGGCCGCCTTGTCCGTCATAACGCCTTTCGAGGTGGAGATGATCGCGGTGCCAAGGCCCTTCATGACCTTCGGCATATCTTCACAGTTGGTGTAGATACGCAGGCCGGGCTTGGAAACGCGGCGGATGCCCGAGATAACGGGAGCGCCGGTCTCGGTGTATTTCAGTGCGATGCGGATGACGCCTTGCTTGTCATCGGCGATGACCTGAACGCCCTTCACATAGCCTTCTTCCAGCAGAATGTTGGCAATCGCCTTTTTCAAGTTGGAAGCAGGGATGTCCACAGAAGGGTGTTTGGCAGTACTGGCATTGCGGATGCGGGTGAGCAGGTCCGCGATAGGATCAGTAATATTCACGCCACTAACCTCCTAAATTCATTGTAAAATCTGTTTGTGCCGGCAGCCGGACGGCTTACCAGCTGGCCTTCTTAACGCCCGGGATCTCGCCCTTGTAGGCAAGCTCGCGGAAGCAGATACGGCAAATGCCGTATTTGCGCAGATAAGCGTGGGGCCTGCCGCAGATTTTGCAACGGTTGTAAGCACGGGTGCTGAACTTCGGCGCCATCTGCTGTTTGATCTTCATGCTTGTCTTAGCCAAATCTCATGCCCTCCCTTAGTTCGCAAACGGAGCGCCCAGAGCCTTCAGCAGCTCTTTGGCCTCTTCGTCGGTCTTAGCGGTGGTTACGAAGCAGATGTCCATGCCGCGCACGGCGTCGATCTTATCGTAATCGATCTCAGGGAAAATGAGCTGTTCCTTCACACCGCAGCTGTAGTTGCCGCGGCCGTCGAAGGAGTTGCCGTTGATGCCGCGGAAGTCGCGCACACGGGGCAGAGCCACGCTGAAGAAGCGGTCCACGAATTCGTACATGCGTTCGCCGCGCAGGGTGACCTTCGCGCCGATGGGCATGCCTTCGCGCAGCTTGAAGTTTGCGACGCTCTTCTTGGCCTTGCAGACGATGGGCTTCTGGCCCGTGATCTTCGCCAGGTCGGAGAGGATCGCGTCCATGATCTTCGGATTATCGCGGGCTTCGCCGCAGCCGACGTTGATCACGACTTTATCCAGCTTCGGGATTTGCATCACGCTTTTGTAGTTGAATTTCTTCATCAGAGCGGGAGCAATTTCCTTGGCGTAGGTTTCCTGTAATCTTGCCATTCTTTTCTACTCCCTTTCTTAAAACTCGGCGCCGCATTTTTTGCAGACGCGAACTTTTTTGCCGTCCTTTTCGGTGTGGCCCACACGCGTGGCCTTGCCGCACTTCGGGCAAACCGGCATGACCTTGCTGGCGTACATGGCGCCCTCGGCCTTGACGATACCGCCCTGCTCGCCCTGACGGCGGGGTTTCACGTGTTTGGTCACCATATTGCGGCCTTCCACGATCACTTTGCCTTCCTTGGGGCTTACCTGCAGTACCTTACCGGAGTTACCGCGGTCTTTGCCGCTGATAACCATAACGGTGTCGCCGGTTTTAACATGAACTTTTGCCATTCTGTTAAACCTCCTTACAGCGATTCCGGAGCAAGGCTGACGATCTTCAGGTAGCCATTGTCACGCAGCTCGCGCGCGACTGGTCCAAAGATACGAGTGCCCCTCGGGTTTTTGTCGTCGCGGATGATGACCGCGGCGTTTTCGTCGAAACGGATATAGGAACCGTCCTCGCGGCGCAGGCCCTGTTTGCTGCGAACCACAACAGCCTTGACCACATCGCCTTTTTTCACTTGGCCATTGGGCGCCGCTTTCTTCACGGAAGCTACGATCACGTCGCCAATGCCGGCATATCTCTTGCGGGAGCCGCCAAGCACGCGGATGCACATGATTTCCTTCGCACCGGTGTTGTCAGCCACTTTGAGATAGCTTTGCATCTGTACCATAAGACAGAATCTCCTTTCAAAGCTGCTCGCTTATTTCGCCTTTTCGATGATCTGCACCAGGCGCCAGCGTTTGTCGGCGCTGATGGGGCGGGTCTCCATGATTTCCACACGGTCGCCCACGCCGCACTCGTTTTTCTCGTCGTGCGCTTTGAACTTCACGGTGCGTTTCATGATCTTTTTGTAGAGAGGGTGCTGCACACTGTCCTTAACGGCGACAACGATGGTCTTATCCATCTTGTCGGACACAACGACACCCACGCGGGTTTTTCTCAAATTGCGTTCCATGTCTTTCCTCCCTCTCTTATTGTGCGTCTTTCAGCTCATTGCTGCGCATGACGGTCTTCACGCGGGCAATGTCTTTTTTGACGGTTTCGATACGGCCGGGATTCTCAAGCTGGTTGATCGCGTGCTGGAAGCGCAGGTTGAAAAGCTCTTCTTTCAGCTCGGCCAGTTTCTTGGTCAGCTCGGCCGCGCTCATATCACGCAGTTCATTCGCCTTCATTTACGCTTCCTCCAATCCTTCACGTTTCACAAACTTGCACTTGACGGGCAGCTTGTGTGCGGCAAGGCGCAGGGCCTCGCGCGCGGTCTCCTCGCTCACGTCCGCGATCTCGAACAGAACGCGGCCGGGCTTTACCACGGCCACCCAGTACTCGGGGCTGCCTTTACCGGAGCCCATTCGGGTCTCGGCCGGCTTCTCGGTAACGGGCTTATCCGGGAAGATCTTGATCCAAACCTTACCGCCACGTTTGATGTAGCGGGTCATGGCGATACGGGCCGCCTCGATCTGGTTCGAGGTGATCCAGGACGGCTCCAGGGCAACAATGCCAAAATCGCCCTGAGAAACTGTATTACCGCGCATGGCCTTGCCGGTCATACGGCCACGGTGCACGCGGCGGTATTTAACGCGTTTCGGCAGTAACATTATTTGTTGCCTCCTTCTTTCCGTGCTCTGGGCTTCGCGCCTTTCAGCACTTCGCCCTTATAGATCCAAACCTTGATGCCGATCTTGCCGTAGGTGGTGTCCGCCTCGGCAAAGCCGTAATCGATGTCCGCGCGCAGCGTCTGCAGGGGAATGGTGCCCTCGTGATAGCTCTCGCTGCGGGCGATGTCGGCGCCGTTCAGACGGCCGCCGATCTGGATCTTGATGCCCTTCGCGGCAACCGCGCCGGAGCCGCGGCGGGGGCTCATCGCATTGCGCATGGCCATCTTCGTGGCGCGGCGGAAAGCGATGCGGCGCTCAAGCTGGGACGCAATGTCCTCGGCCACAAGCTGCGCGTTGGTGGACATGTTGTTTACTTCCACGATGTTCACCAGCACGTCCTTGCCGGTCATCTTGGAGAGCTGAGCCTGGATCTTCTCCTTCTCAGCGCCCTGACGGCCGATGACCATGCCCGGCTTCGCGCAATGGATGGTAACGCGGATGCGGGGCTTGCTGGTGGCGTTGTCGATCGTGCGCTCGATCTCGATCTTGGGCACGCCGGCATTGTAAAGCTGCTTTTTCAGCACCTTGCGGATCTTGTAATCTTCAACCAGGGTGTCGCCGAATTCGCGCTTGGACGTAAACCAGCGGCTGTCCCAATCTTTGATGACGCCCACGCGAAGTCCGTGGGGATTGACTTTCTGACCCATACTGTTTTACCTCCTTACTCTTTCTCTTTGAGCACGACCGTGATATGGCTCGTTCTCTTCAAGATACGGAACGCACGGCCCTGCGCGCGGGGCATCACGCGCTTCAGCGTGGGGCCCGGGGTGACGAAGCACTCGGCGACGTACAGGTTGTTCTTATCCATATTGTGGTTGTTTTCCGCATTGGCGGCGGCAGATTTCACCAGTTTGTAAAGGAGCTCAGAGGCGGCCTTCGGGGTGTACTGCAGAATCGCCAGCGCTTTGTCAAGGTCCTCGCCGCGGATGAGGTCCAGCACGACGGAAACCTTGCGGGGCGCGATGCGGGCGTATCTAAGATGTGCCCTTGCTTCCATTGTAATCCTCTCCTATCCTTCTTTATCGACCGGTGGTCTTGCCGCCCGCGTGGCCCTTAAAGGTGCGGGTGGGGGCGAACTCGCCCAGCTTGTGGCCAACCATGTCCTCGGTAACGTATACGGGAACATGCTTGCGGCCGTCATGCACAGCGAACGTGTGGCCGACAAAATCCGGGAAAATGGTAGAGGAGCGGCTCCAGGTTTTGAGCACGCGCTTCTCGCCCGCTTCGTTCATCGCTTTCACGCGTTTCAGCAGCACCGGCTGTACAAAAGGTCCTTTTTTAACACTTCTACCCATGACAGCTCTCCTCCTTACTTCGTGGCGCGTTTCACGATGAACTTATCGGAACGCGCGTGATGTTTGCGTGTCTTGTAACCCATAGCGGGCTTGCCCCACGGGGTGACAGGGCCGGGACGGCCCACCGGGCTCTTGCCCTCGCCGCCGCCGTGCGGGTGGTCGCAGGGGTTCATGACGGAACCGCGGACGGTCGGACGCCAGCCCATATGGCGCTTGCGGCCGGCCTTGCCGATGTTCACGTTCTCATGGTCGACGTTGCCGACCTGGCCGATCGTGGCGATGCAGTTCACGGGAACGTTGCGCATTTCGCCGGACGGCAGGCGCACCAGAGCGTATTTGCCCTCTTTCGCCATCAGCTGCGCCATGTTGCCGGCGCTGCGCACCAGCTGCGCGCCCTTGCCGGGGTACAGCTCGATGTTGTGGATAATGGTGCCGACGGGGATATTGGCGAACGGCAGGCAGTTGCCCGGCTTGATGTCGGCGCCTGCGCCGCTCATCACGGTGTCGCCCACCTTCAGGCCTTCCGGAGCAATGATGTAGCGCTTTTCGCCGTCCTCATACTGCACCAGCGCAATGTGCGCGGAACGGTTGGGGTCGTACTCCAGCGTCTTAACAACGGCGGGCATATCCACCTTGTCGCGCTTAAAGTCAATGACGCGGTACTTCGTGCGGTTGCCGCCGCCGTGATGGCGGACGGTGATGCGGCCCAGGTTGTTGCGGCCGGCGGATTTTTTCATCGGCTCGAGCAGGCTTCTCTCGGGCTCGACCTTGGAAAGAACCGAATAGTCGGTCACGGTCATGCCGCGGCGGCCCGGCGTAGTCGGTTTATACTTTTTGATAGCCATGTTCTTTCTCACTTTCTTGTCTTATGACATTATTATCGGAGTCATATCTCCATAGGCGGCCCCTCTGGGGCCTTGGCGCCTTCTTATGCGGCGCGCGCACCCATGTGCGCTTAGACCATGGATTCGAAGAAGTCGATGCCCTTGGAATCCTTGGTGAGGGTGACGATGGCTTTTTTGGACGAAGCCGTGTAGCCTGCGTGGGCACCCTGGCGGCGGAAACGGCCGCGCACGGAAATGGTGTTCACCTTGGCGACCTTCACGCCGAACAGCTCTTCAGCCGCGCGGGCGACGTCCACCTTGGTGGCGTTGGTGGCAACCTTGAAGGTGTACTTCTTCAGCGCGATGCCAGCCATGGAAGCCTCGGTAATGACCGGGGCGAGGATGATGTCCTGAGCGGGAGTTTTCATTACGCAAATACCTCCTCGAGTTTCTTCGCGGCATCCACGCTGATGACGAACTTGCCGCCGTTCAGCACTTCATAGGTGTTGATGCTGTCGGCCGTAGCGGTCTTGACGCCCGGGATGTTGGCGGCGCTCTTCACGAGCTTCGCGTCCACAGCCGGGGTGACGATGAGCGCCTTCTTGTCGGCGCCGATGGCCGTGAGCATGTTCACGACGGTCTTGGTCTTGTACTCGGCGGCCTTCAGCTCGTCGATGACGATGATGTCGCCGCTCTGGGCCTTGCTGCTCAAAGCAGACAGCAGCGCCAGACGCTTGACCTTCTTGTTCAGGCGGTAGCTGTAATCGCGGGGCTTGGGGCCCAGCGCTACACCGCCATGCGTCCACTGCGGGCTGCGGGTAGAGCCCTGGCGCGCACGGCCGGTGCCCTTCTGGCGCCACGGCTTGCGGCCGCCGCCGGACACTTCGCTGCGCGTCTTGGTGCTCTGCGTGCCCTGACGCTGATTGGCGAGGAAATTCACAACAGCCGCGTGCATAACTTTTTCATTGGGAGTGATGCCAAAGACGGCGTCGGAAAGCTCAACCGTGGATACCTTCTTGCCGTTCATATCTAAAACGTCAAATTTTGCCATGATGCTTTCCTCCTTTACGCCTTCACGCTGTCAGAGATGCAAACCACGCTGCCCTTGGGGCCCGGGATCGCGCCTTTGATAGCGATCAGATTATTTTCTGCGTCAACCTTGACGACCTTGAGGTTCTGGATGGTAACGCGCTCGGCGCCCAGATGGCCCGGCAGGCGTTTGCCCTTGAACACGCGGGACGGCGTGGAGCAGGAGCCCATGGAACCGGCGTGGCGCGCCACAGGGCCGGTGCCGTGGCTTTCACGCAGACGGTGCTGGTTCCAGCGCTTGATGGCGCCGGCGTAGCCCTTGCCTTTGCTGGTGCCCACAACGTCGATGCGGTCGCCCACGGCGAACACGTCGGCCTTGAGGATATCGCCCACGTTCATGGCGCTGATGTCGTCCAGGCGGAACTCACGCAGCGTGCGCTTGGGCGCGACGTCCGCTTTATCGAAGTGGCCCTTGGCGGGTTTCGAAACCTTCTTGGCCGAAATATCGCCGTAGCCCAGCTGAACGGCCACATAGCCGTCGCTCTCCACCGTTTTCTTCTGCACGACCGTGCAGGGGCCTGCTTCCACAACCGTGACGGGCACGACTTTGCCGTTCTCGTCAAAGATCTGGGTCATGCCCATCTTCTTGCCGATGATACCTTTTTGCATTTCGTTTTGCCTCCTAACAGGTTATTGGTTGATGCCGTTCACGGGGCACCAACATGACCTCTCCTACGAGAGCTGACAAACGGGGAACCCGCTGCATTGTCCTTTTATAAAAAGGAATTACAGCTTGATCTCGATGTCAACGCCGGCGGGGAGCTGCAGGCTCGTAAGAGCCTCGACCGTCTTGTTGGACGGCTTCAGGATGTCGATGAGACGCTTGTGGGTGCGGTTCTCGAACTGCTCGCGGCTGTCTTTGTACTTGTGTACCGCGCGCAGGATCGTGATGACCTCTTTGTCAGTGGGAAGAGGGACCGGGCCGGACACGCGGGCGCCTGTGCGCTTCGCCGTTTCCACGATTTTCTCCGCCGCGCTGTCGATGAGGGACGCATCGTAGCTCTTCAAACGAATCCTGATTTTCTCCTTGACTGCCATTTGTTTCGCCTCCTTAAAATTTTGCGTGGGACGAACCATTCGATAAATACTGAACACTGCGCCGGGTGTTTCACGCCATTGCATCAGAAAATCCGGTGAACCGCCATGCAGTTCCTCCGGAAGCACTTTCAGCAAATTAGCGTGGACATTGGTTTGAGGGGAGCAACTTCCCGCAAACGTATCCCTTTGCATTCAGTATTCTTTCGCCCGGTTCATTGATCGGACATACTCGGCGGAAAAACCGGCACAAAGTGCCGCAACCTCCCGCGTCAACGCATATCGCTGCCCTGCGAAAATGCAGGGCATTCGCAGTCGCCTAATAATAATACCAAAAACCCCTGCGCAATGCAAGGGTTTTTGATAAATTTTATAAGAAGTTTTCGATTTTACGCTTTGCACAGAACCCCCGATTTTCACCGGGCGGCGCTTGGTTATTTTGCCGCGCCTGCTCATTTCGCCCGCAGGCGCTCCGCCAGCGCCGGGTCCGGCGTGACGACGGCCGTCTCGTAAGGATCGTACAGCACCATGCCGGGCTTTGCCCCGTTCGCCTTCCAGACGTTCCGCACCTCGGTATAATCCACCTGCACCTTTGCGCCGCCGTTCTGGCTGGAGTGCACCGCCGCAAGGACGGCCGCCTCCGTCTTGGTGGTGTCCGGCACGGGCTGTCCGCCGCTGAGCACCACCGCGTGGCTGCCGGGCGCGTTCTTCACATGGAACCAGACATCCCTACCCCGCGCGGTCTTGAGCGTCAGCCTGTCGTTTTGGGCATTGTTCCGTCCCACCAGGATGGGGAAGCCGTCCGAGGACACATACCGCAGAAAATCCGCAGGCTTCTGCTTTTTGTCCTTCGCTTTATAATACTTCAGGTATCCCTGACTCTTCAGCTCGGCGCGGATCTCCGCCAGCGCGGCCTCGCCCTCGGCCGTCTCCACCTCGTATTGCACCGTAGCCAGATACTCCGCCTCCGCGTCGCTTTCCGCGATCAGCTCCGTCAGCATGCGGGCGGCCGTCTGTTTTTTCTTGTATTCCTTAAAATACTTCTGGGCATTGGCGCTGGGCGAAAGGCGCACATCCAGCGGGATCGTCACTTCCTTACCGTCATAGTAATTCGTCAGCGTCACGTTTTTCGCGCCGCGCTGGATGGCCCACAGATTGGCACTCAGAAGCTCACCGTAAACGCGCAGTTCCTCCGAGGCCGCACTCTGCGCCTGTTCCTCCCGGCGGGCGGCGGCTTTGCGCACGGCACGCTCGTGCAGATTGTGCACGGTCTTTGCCAAATCGCGGCTCTTCTGACGCAGGCGCTCCGCCTTGTCCTTGGCTGCGTAGTAGCTCTCCAGCAGTTCCGAATAGCTGCCGTATTCCACAAGATCCGCCCCGCTGTACTGCGTCAGCGGCAAAAAGCTGAATTCCACCGGGCGCCCGTCCACCACAACCGCCACCGGCGTGCCGCCGTCCGCGTAAGCCGCCTGAACAAAGGTCACCGCCTCCAGCAGAGCCGCCTTTTCCTGCTCCGTCATCCGGCTGGCGGTCACGTCCCGCCCGCCGAAAGCGCGGTACGCGGCTTCGCGGCAAACCACCGGGCCCACGCCGCCCGTTGTCTTGATGAGTGCCTCCGCTACGGGCAGTTCTTTCTGCGACACCGCCGCCACGATGCCCGCCGCGCTGACGCCCAGAAACGACGCCTTCTGCGGCTGGGGCGGCAGCGTGTAAGCAAGGCCCGGCAAAAGCTGCCGAACCTCGCTGTCCTCAAAGTCCACGCGTTTGAGCGCGTCGATGATCTTCCCCTCCGCCGCCGGGTTTGCCGGGTTTTTCGTCTGCACCAGCACCAGGTTGGAATACCGGCCCATCAGCTCGGCCGCCATCGTGTTCACCACGGTGTCGCCCATTTCGTTGGTGCACTGGAAGTCAAAAAACAGAATGCGCTCGTCCGGCAGCGTGCGCACCTCCAACAGCCGTCCGCCCGTGAAATGCTTGCGCAGCAGCATGCAAAACGAGGGCGGCGTCTGCGGATTCTCAAACGTCTCTTTTGTCAGGCACGCGCGGGCCGAGCCGCTGCGGGCCGAAAGGAACAGGCGCGGATTGTCCGTGCGCGTGCGCAGATTGAGTACGACCTCGTCCCGGGTCGGCTCGAATATTTTATCGATCCTCGCGTCCGCCAGTGCGGCGGACAGCTCTTTTGCGCACAGCGCAAGGGCAGCGGCGTCTAAAGCCATTGTTTTCTCCTTTTTCCATCCGGGCCAAAGCATTTCATCCCGCACACGCCCGGCAGCGGTTTCACCGGCGCGTTATCACTCACGCCGCAGATATTTCACAAAGCATACGGCCCCAGCACATACCGCGCTGTGGGAAACACCGAAAAAATCATCAGCATTCCAGCCTCATCCATCTTCTTCAGATCTCTTTCCATCGGCCGGAACCGTCGTTCGTCCGGCGCGCGCCTGTTTTTGGCATATTACTCTTTGCTGTCTATCATTACATTATATAATATATAACGCAAGCGGTCAAAGACCGTCTCTGCGTTCCAAAAAATCTTATGTATGCAGGCAGGCCAAGGCTCCGCCCGTGCGGCCGCGTCAAAAGCAGCGATGCGCCTGCCAAACGGCCGCGCTTCCCCGTTGTTAAAAATAAAGGAAAGGGTCCGCATCCGCAACGCTGCGCTGTACACGCAGGCCCGGGAACGCTTCGGCGATCCGGTGCGCCAGTACACCGGCAATGGCTGTCTCCGTGGCAAAATGCGTCGCGGCTATCAGCGTGACGCCTGCCGCCAATGCATCCAGCGCGTCATGGTGCCCGGCCTCGCCCGTCACAAGGCAGTCCGCGCCCGCGGCGGCCGCCTCTGCGGAAAAATCGCCGCCGCTGCCGCTCACAACGGCCACGCGGCGCACCGGGCCGTGGGCGTCCGCCCATTTCACGGGCGCGGCAAGCGCCTTGCCCACAAATTGCGCAAACGCGGCCGCTTCCATCGTTTCCGGCAGCACGCCGACACGTCCGATGCCTCCGGCAAACGGCTCTGTGTCCCGCAGGCCCAGCGCCTGCGCCAGCACGTCGTTTACACCGCCCTGCGCCTTGTCCAGATTCGTATGCATGCATACGGCGGAAACGCCCTCCCTCACCAGCAGGGCGGGAACGTCATCCTGGCGAAGCTCCTTCAAAGGGCGAAATATGACCGGGTGGTGCGAAACAATTGCATTGCACCCCACAGCACGCGCTTCCCGCACCGTGGCGGGGGTGATGTCCAGCGCGCACAGCACGCCCGTCACCTCCTGCGCACAGCGCACCAAAACGCCCACGTTGTCCCAGCTCTCCGCAATCTGCGCCGGGGCGATGCTTTCCAGATAAGACGCAAGCTCTGTCAGGCTTGGCATGTATTCGCAGCCTCCTCCACCGCGGCGGCAAGCGCCAGCAGCCGTTTTGATTCCTCCGGCGCGGCTCCCCGCGCCTCCTTTTTAAGAAGCATGGCTTCCCGGGCAAGATAGCCTGCCGCATGCGGTCCGCGCCCGGCACGGCCCACGACGCACCACAGAGGATCGGGCGTCTTTGTTCCGCCAGTATAAGCCGCGTGCATCACGGTATAATACCGTCCGGCGGCCAAAACCGGCGTCTCATCCAGCAGCGCAAAGCCGTGCTGTGCCAGCCAGCGGCGCAAAAAAGGGTGCTTTGTAGCCGGGATGAAGATGAAGCGCATGTCGGGTTTCGCGGCATAGAACGCTTCCGGAGCCTGCTCCAACATCCCGCACACCGTCACGCCCGAAACGCCCGCAATGACGATATCGTCCGCTTCGCCCGGGCGCAGCACAGAAAGCCCCGCGCCAAGGCGGCATTCCACCACGTCCCCGCAGCCATGCAGGGTAACGAGGCGCTGCGCCGTGGCAAGCGGGGCCGGGCGGATATCGCTTGCGATGATCTTTCTGCATTTGCCCTGCGCGGCCAGCGCCACGGACAGCCTGCCGTGGTCGCAGCCGACGTCCGCCGCCACGCAGCCCGGCCGTACATAAGCGGCCGCGGCGGCAAGGCGTGCGTCCAGGACCGGGGGCTGCAGCAGCTTACTTTCCGGCAATGGCCGCGTTCAGCTTGGCCAGCAGCGCGTCAACGTCCTGGCCGTGGACATAGCAGGCCTGCTCCACCGTCTCGCTGCGGGCGGACGGGCAGCCCAGACAATGCATGCCGATCTCAATGAACAGGGGCGCGGTCTCCGGCGCGGCGTCCAGAATATCGCCGAGAATGGTGTCTTTGGTAATGGTCATGGAAAAATCCCTCCGTAAAACGATATACAAAAGCCGGCCTTTCCGGCTCTGCTGCTGATGATGCTTCCAGCCTCATGCGCGCAAAGCGCGCGTGGCGGCGTAAGCGGCGGCCTTGAGGTTATTATACCACGATGCCGCCGCAGGCGGCCACAACAAAACCGCACTTGCTGCGGTTTTGCGCGGTTCAATGTTCTCAAAGCCCTGTGCGTTAGCGCAAAAGCGAGTGCGGCGCACACGCGCAGCCGCGGCAGCGGCGGCTTTGAGATTATTATACCCCAAACGCCGTCAGGTTTGCAAGAGGCTCCCCGCCTTGCCGGAGCCTCTGAGGCAACAGAGAGAAAGCAGCGGCCGGGCACCGCTGCTTTTATCAACCGTAAAGGGCTTCATTCATTTTGCGAAGGGAAGCGTCCAACGCCGTGCCACGCGCTCAGGCACGCAGCAAAAAGCACCGGTCGGCCAAAAGCGCCGTCCAGTACACGGCGTTTTTATAGCGCAGCGTCACCCAGGTAAAGCCGCCGTAGCAGCCAACCGACTGCGCCACCGCCTCGTACCGGCCCACAGGAAGCGTACCCGCCACGTCATAAATATCCGGCTTGTAAAAATACTCACAGTTAAGCGTCCCATATACCTCCAGCTTCAGGCCGGGCACCGGCACCATCTCCAGCCCGGGTATCTCAGGTTCATAGCCATTGTAGCCTCCCGCCTGAATGGCCGGCAGAAAATCCACATACGAATGGTCCAGGTCCACATTGCCCGATATACCCGGTACACGCCCTGTGCTGGAATACTGCCACATCTGGTAAGCGCCCGGATAGGTAACGCTGCCCGTGTAATCCGCCACAAAAAACGGATAAGCACTGAGCTTCGCCATATCCAGCCGGTTTTTCGCAAAATTGGAATAGGTGTACAGGCCCGGATACCACCCCGCCGCACGCAGTTTTTCCAGTGCGTAGAGCGCAAGCTGCGTCGCCCTCGTCCGGCCCAGTGCGGCGATGCCCTCGGCCTCCATATCTACAAATACCGGATATTCCAGCTTCTTGCCCGCCAGAACTGCCGTCAGCGCCTCCAGCTCCCTGTCGGCGTAGCTCTCTGTTTGGGCATAGGTGTAGTAATAAACACCCACCCGAAGCCCGGCGGCCTTTGCCCCCGCATAGTTCTTCTCGAACATGGGGTCTACATACACGCCGGAATTGTTGGAGGATACCGCGCGGATAACGGCAAACTGCTTGCCCGCCCGGGCCACCGCGGCCCAGTCGATGGTACCCTGATAACGGGATACGTCGATTCCCGTTTGATAAATAGCTGCCATAAAAACCTCCCTGCTGCCGCACAGGCTGTGCCGGGCGGCGGCCGCCTCTTTCGGCGGGCGGCTGGCCGGTCTGCAGCGGAGCGCGGCATGCGCCCCCTGCGTTCATCCTATGCGTATCCGCAGCGTTTTGTCCGCGCTTCGGGCGCATGATGTTCGTTTGCACAGCACGGGCGTACATGCTATACTGAAAAAGCACGGCGCTCCAACAGGACAGCGCCGCATCGGGAGGCTTTTTTGTGGAGATCGATATCAGACGCGCGGCTCAGGAGGATCTGGATGCCGCGGAGCAGCTTTACAACGATGTCTGCAGCGCTTTGGAGGCCGGTACAAACTGGCCCGGCTGGCGGCAAGGCGTTTACCCCACCCGCGCCGACGCCCGGCGCGCCCAGGCGGCCGGGGCGCTGTACCTCGCCTGGGACGGTGCCCGCGCCATAGGAAGCATGGTGCTGAATCACGACGCCGACCCGGATTATGCCCAGGTTCCCGGCTGGGGACCGGACGCGGACTGGCCGCACCTGCTGCTGATCCACACGTTGGCCGTGCATCCCGCGTATCAGGGGCGGGGCCTGGCCCGGCGGCTGCTCGCCCATGCGGAGGTCCTTGCGCAGCAAAGCGGCATGCGTGCGCTTCGCCTGGATGTCTGTGTGGGCAACGTCCCTGCCATCCGCCTGTATGAGCAGTGCGGCTTTGCGTGCGCCGGCACAGCCGAGATGCACTTCTGCGTCGGCACCGTCGACCCGTGCCGCCTGTACGAGAAAACGCTGTGACACGGGACAGCACGCGGAAAGAAGGCCGTGCGCACCCGGACGACCCGCGCGTCCGTATTTTGCTGCACCGCATCGCCGCAGCCTGCCGCAACACCCTCGGCGACACGCTTGCGGGTGTTTACGTCCACGGCTCTCTCGCTTTCGGCTGCTTTTGTTGGACACAAAGCGATATCGATTTTCTCGTTGCCGTGCGAAGGCCGCTTTCTCAGGCGCAAAAGGAGGCCCTGCTCCGCGCGCTGCTGGCGCTGGAGCCGGACGCCCCGTCCAAAGGGCTGGAGGTGAGCGCAGTACTGGAGGCATACTGCCGGGCCTTTATCCACCCCACGCCCTACGAGCTGCATTATTCGCCCATGCACCGCGCCCGCTGCCTGCGTGACCTCCCCGCTTACTGCGCGGAAATGCATGGCGCAGACCCGGACCTTGCGGCGCATTTCACCGTAGCCCGCGCCGTCGGCCTCACCCTTTGGGGGCCGCCTGCCGAAAGCATGTTCGGTCCTGTGCCCCGCGCGGCGTATCTGGACAGCATCCGCCAAGACGTGGGCACCGCCTGTTCGGACATCCTGCGGACGCCCGCCTCCACCACGCTGAACCTGTGCCGAACGCTTGCTTTTGCACAGGAAGGGCTCGTCTTGTCCAAAGAACAAGGCGGGCTTTGGGCCGCGTGCCGTCTGCCGCCCCCATATGCCGGCTTCGCACAAAGCGCGGCGGAAAGCTACCGTTCCGGCGCGCCTTTTCTGCCTGCGCCCGCACAGGCACAGGCATTCGCAGCCTTTCTTCTGCCGTCCATCTTCCACCCGGACCTCTTCGGGCAAAACATTTGAGCACAAGCCGGGATACGACAGTGAAAAGAGCGTTTCCCGCAGGCTGTCCCGCCTGTGGAAAACGCTCTTTTTATCTCCTGTTTTACCGTTCAGCCGCCCCGCAGCGCGCGCTGTGCCACACCCTCGGCGGCTTCCAGATCCGCGCTGCGCACATAAACATACCAGATGCCCGCATCCGCGGAGTGCGCGTTCGTCATGCGGCGGTCGGCCCCGGTGTAGTTGCGTCCGCTGCGCACGATGCATTCAAAGCCGATACCGGCCTGCTCCAGTGCTGTGCGCACGGCGTAAAGCTGTGGGCCGTCTTTTCCCATATACACCTCTCTGCGCTGCCAAAACCACATGCCCGCTCCGCTCCTTTCCCTCGCAGCCGCTCACCGCACCGCAGCGATGCGTTCGATCTCGTCCAGCTCCTGCTGGGTAAACGGCGCGGCGTTTACTATGGCGGCGTTCTCCACGATCTGCTGCGGACGGGACGCGCCAATGAGCACGCTGGTCACGCCGCTGTCCTTGAGCACCCACGAAAGCGCCATCTGCGCCAGCGTCTGGCCCCGGGCGGCAGCCAGCTCGTTCAGCGCCGCGATCTGTGCCAGCCGCTCCGGCGTAAGGGCGCTCTCCTTCAAAAAAACACCGCTTTTTTTGATGCGGCTGTCTGCGGGCACGCCGTGCAGATATTTGTCCGTCAGCAGTCCCTGCGCCAGCGGGCTGAAAGCGATGATGCCCACACCATGGGCCGCGGCATACGCCTTCAGCCCGTTTTTTTCGATGGTGCGGTCAAAGATGGAGTACCGGCTCTGATTGATGATGAACGGGCAATGCAGCTCTTTCAGGATAGCCGCCGCCCGCGCTGTCGTCTCGCCGTCGTAATTGGAGATGCCGGCGTACAGCGCCTTACCCTGCTGCACGGCCGAAGCCAGCGCGCCCATGGTCTCCTCCAGCGGGGTCTCCGGGTCCATCCGATGGGAATAAAAAATATCGAAATACTCCAGCCCGGTGCGCTTGAGGCTCTGGTCCAGGCTGGCCAGCAGATACTTGCGGCTGCCGAAATCCCCGTAAGGGCCGGGCCACATGGTATATCCCGCTTTGCTGGAAAGCACCAGCTCATCCCGGTAGGGACGCAGGTCTTTTTCAAAAATACGGCCGAAATTCTCCTCGGCAGCGCCGGGCACAGGGCCGTAGTTGTTCGCCATATCGATGTGCGTGATGCCGCAGTCGAATGCGGCGCGCAGCATGGCGCGCATATTGTCGAAGGCGTCGCACGAACCGAAGTTGTGCCACAGCCCCAGCGAAACGCGGGGCAGCTTCAGGCCGCTTTTGCCGCAGCGTGCGTATTGCATCGCCTCATAACGGCGCTCGTTGGCAGTGTAAGGCATGGTTTGGTCCCCCTTTTGTCTTTTCTTTTATTTTGAATTCCGCGGCGGACGGCCCGCCAGCAGATATGCGACCCAGGCAAACGGCGCAAGCGCCACCAGCAGCACCCAGGTGCGGTAATTCAGCGTGCGCGTTCCGCCGTGGCCCCTCTGGTACAGCAGCACGCAGATGCGCGCCAAAATATCCGCCAGCCCCGCCAGAGCGACGATCAGAATCTGTTCCGTAGCTTTCCCTCCCCGGCGATATTCTTGCCTATTTGTTACTGTACTGCCATATTTCCAGGCTCGCACTTCCCATCCTGCCCGTGTTCACTGAGAAACATGGTATCCTACGCCGCCAAGCGCATACTTCGCCTGCGGCTCATATTTGCTAAACAGCCATATTATGGCCATGACGCCGCTGCAAGGCGGCCTTCCACAAAACCGCACCTACTGCGGTTTTGCATGGTTCAAATTCCCCAAAGTTCTGTGCGCTGGCACAGCAGCGTGTGTTTTTGCACACGCGCAGCCGCATTAGCGGCAACTTTGGGGTCATTATACCGCAACCCGCCCTCATGCGCAAGAGAAAAAACGCGGCACGCCCCGGCTACCGGGAAGCCACGGCATGCGCATGCCCGTGTGCGTTTTCGAAAAAACGACGGACATTCCCCCGCGCCAAACGGGCATCCCCCGGTAAGAACGGGACAGCAGCTTTGCCCAAACCGTTCCCGGTGGCCGAAAAAGGCCGAAACCGGCTTTTTTCCGCCTTTGCGCCCCCAAAGACTATCCTGTATAATATCTATCATACCGCGGGGCCGCTGCAAAATGGCCCCGCGGGCAGCAGAAGCGCTCCCCATCCGTCGGCGCCAGCGGCGGGAGCGCTTCCATCCTTCCGCACCCGTAAACACAGGAAGCATTGCCTCGCTTTCTCTCCCGCAAAGGGCAGCGGTCGCTCTCACGCACTGGCAGAATTTTTATTGTTAAAACACGCCGAACCGTATGCGCCGAAAGATTCAGCTTTCTTCCCGCTGCCAGCAAGCTTCCCATTGCTAAAAACGCCGCCGAACCGCATGCGCCAAGGGATTCAGCTTTCTTCCCGCTCCCGGCAAGCTTCCCATTGCTAAAAACGCCGCTGAACCGCATGCGCCGAGGGATTCAGCTTTCTTCCCGCTGCCGGCAAGTTTCCCATTGTTAAAAACGCCGCTGACCCGCATGCGCCGAGAGATTCAGTTTCCTTCCCTCAGCAACAAGCTTCCCATTATTTAAAAAGGAGAAAAACATGAAAGAAGTAAAAAAATTCCGATTCATCCCCATCCTGCTCGCAGTCATTCTCGCCGTGTTTCTGCTGCTCTCCAGCGTCACGACCATTCCCGCGGGCCACACCGGCGTCGTCACCACCTTCGGAAAGGTGAGCGGCACCGTGCTGGGCGAGGGCCTGCATTTCAAATTGCCGTTCATCACCAATGTTGTCAAAATCGACAACCGCGTGCTCAAAACCGAGGTATCCAGCAGCTCCGCCAGTAAGGATCTGCAGACTGTCAACAGTACCATTGCGCTGAACTACCGCATCGGCCGCGCCAATTCGGCCAGCATTTATCAGAACATCGGCACGGATTTTGAAAATGTGCTCATCAATCCCGCCATTCAGGAATGCGTAAAAAGCGTCACCGCCCAGTTCACTGCCGAGGAGCTCATCACCGAACGCCAGAAGGTAGGCGACCTGATGCGCGAGGCGCTGGCCGAAAAAATCGGCCCCTATGGCTTCGACATCGAGGTATTCAACATCACCAGCTTTGAGTTCAGCGAGGAATTCAACGCCGCCATCGAGGCCAAGCAGACCGCCCAGCAGAACGCGCTGAAAGCCGAGCAGGACCTGGCCCGCATCAAAGTGGAAGCTCAGCAGCAGATCGAACAGGCCCGTGCCGAGGCCGAGAGCTACCGGCTGAAAAACCAGGAGATCACCCAGGAAACACTTGCCATGGAATGGATCAACAAATGGGACGGCAAGCTGCCCAGCGTCGCTTCCGACGGCTCGATGATGTTCGATATTTCCGATATCATCGCCGCAGCCGGCTCCGGCAAAAGCGCCTCCGCTCCCTCAACACCCGTGGCTCCCTCAGCGCCGAGCGCCGCTTCCGCCGCAGCCGGTGAATGAGCATTTTGTCCTTCTCTCGAATACATTTTATTCAAAAACCGTCAATATGTGCAATTTTTGCCCGTCTGCCGCGTGCAGACGGGCATTTTTGTGCATTGACAACCGCGCGGCAGCCTTTATAATAAATACTATACACTTTATTTTGATAAAGTGATTTTGTATTTTGGAGGAAAAGGAATTATGGCACGAGTATACAATTTCAGCGCGGGCCCATCCATGCTGCCCGAATCCGTCCTGAGAACCGCTCAGGCAGAGATGCTTGAGTACGGGTCATCCGGCCAGAGCGTGATGGAGATGAGCCACCGCAGTTCTGTGTACGACGCCATCATCAAGGAGACCGAGGCCGCTCTGCGCCGCGTGCTCTGTATTCCGGATAATTATAAGGTGGGCTTCATTCAAGGCGGCGCGTCCACACAGTTCGCCATGGTGCCCATGAACCTGATGACCACCGGCGAGGCCGATTATCTTGTAACGGGCCAGTTCTCCGGCAAGGCCGCGAAGGAGGCCGAAAAATTCGGCAGGGTGAATGTGCCCGCCTCGTCCAAGGATAAAAACTTCACCTATATTCCGGACGTTGACGCCGTCGAATATTCCAAAAACGCCAGCTATATCCACATTTGTGAAAACAACACCATTTACGGCACGCGCTTTACAAAGCTGCCCCATGCGGACGGTGTGCCGCTGGTGGCCGATCTATCCAGCTGCATCCTCAGCCGTCCCACAGACGTCTCCCAATACGGGCTGATCTACTTCGGCGTGCAGAAAAATGTCGCGCCCGCGGGCATGGCTGTAGCCATCATCCGGGAAGACCTGATGGAAAACGCCCGCACAGATATCGCCCGGCCCGCCATGCTGGATTACAAAACGCTCATCGACGCCGAGAGCATGTACAACACGCCGCCCTGCTACACCATCTATATGATGGGCCTTGTGCTGAAATGGATCGAAACCGAAGTGGGCGGCCTTGCCAACATGGAGGCCCGCAACAACGCCAAGGCCAAGCTGCTGTACGATTATCTGGACGGCTCGTCTTTCTTCAGCAATCCCGTGAACAAGCCGGACCGCAGCATTATGAACGTCACGTTCACCAGCCCCAGCCCGGAGCTGGACAAAAAATTCTGCGCCGAAGCCGCGGCCGCGGGCTTTGTCAACCTGAAGGGACACCGCAGCGTGGGCGGCATGCGCGCTTCCATTTATAATGCCATGCCCGCCGAAGGCGTGGAAAAGCTGGTGGAATTCATGAAGCAGTTCGAGGCGGATAACGCCTGACGCACAGCCGGAACAGGGGGAAACGAAAATGTACAATATCAAAACACTGAACAATATTTCGTCCAAGGGGCTGGAGCGCCTTTCCAGCAACCTGTTTGCCGTGGATGAGGAGGGCGCGCAGCCCGACGGCATTCTGGTGCGCAGCGCCGCCATGCAGGATATGGCGCTGCCGGAAAGCCTGCTGGGCATTGCACGGGCGGGCGCAGGCGTCAACAATATCCCGGTGGACAAATGCAGCGAGGCAGGCATCGTGGTGTTCAACACGCCGGGCGCCAACGCCAATGCGGTGAAGGAACTGGTGCTGGGCGGGCTGGTGCTGGCCAGCCGCAAGGTAGGCAAAGGCATGGAGTGGGCCAAAACGCTGGCCGGCCAGGGCGACGCCATCGGCAAGCTGGTGGAAAAGGGGAAAAGCCAATTTACCGGGCCGGAGCTTGCGGGCAAGACCCTGGGCGTCGTGGGCCTGGGCGCCATCGGCGTGAAGGTCGCCAATATGGCCACCCATCTGGGCATGGAGGTGCTGGGGTACGACCCGTACATCTCTGTGGAGGGTGCCTGGAGTCTTTCGCGCAGCGTGCGCCACTGCGTCAATTTGTCCGACCTCATCGCCCAGTGTGACTATATCACGCTGCACATTCCCGCCACGGCTGAAACAAAAGGCTTTGTGAACGACAGCCTCATTGCCCAAATGAAGCACGGCGTGCGCATCCTGAACTTTGCCCGGGGCGAGCTGGTGAATACGGCCGCCATGGTGAACGCGCTGAAAACGGGCCGCGTGGCCTGTTATGTGTGCGATTTCCCCAGCGAGGCGCTGCTTTCCGCGGAAGGCGCGGTGTGCATCCCGCACCTGGGCGCCTCCACACCGGAGAGCGAGGACAACTGCGCCGTGATGGCCGCGGATGAGCTGGGGGATTATCTGCTGAACGGCAACATCAAAAACAGTGTGAACTTTCCCTCGGTCTCCATGCCCCGTGCGGGCGGCAGCCGCATCTGCGTGGTACACCGCAATATCCCGGGCATCCTGGCCGCCATTACAGACGTGACCAGCAAGGCGGGGCTGAACATCGACAACATGACGAACAAATCCCGCGGGGATTATGCCTATACGATGCTGGACACCGGCGGCAGCGTCGGCACGGCCGACGCCGCCCGCCTGTTGGACGTAAGCGGTATCATCCGCGTGCGTGTGGTGTGACACAGCCGCTGCTAAAAAGCGAAGAAACAGACGCCCTGCGCGCCCAATGGCGCGCAGGGCGCTTCAGCTTGTCGAAAAAGCTGCGCTTTTGCGCCAAGCTGCCTACGAACAGGGCCTTTGGCCCCGTTCGCCGCGCACGGCGCGGGGCCATTTTAAATGAAAAAGGGGTTCACCACCCCTTTTTCAAGCTTTTTCCACGGACTTTTCTTTTACTTCTTTTCTTTTTTCGACAGTCTGACGCCCTGCGCGCCATTGGGCGCGCAGGGCGCTTTTTCTATTCCAGCTCAAACAGCGCGTCCTCATAATCCTGCACATAATAGCGGATATTCGTGCGGCCCCGCCGGATGACGGTGTGCCCCTCTGCCTCCAGACGCGCACGTTGGGCCTCCGCGCCGCCCGGATATTTTGCGTTCAGCTCGCCGTCCGCTTTCAGCGTGCGCCAGTAAGGCGTTTCGTCTGTCTGCCGCTGGGCGCTGGCCCATGCCGAAATGGATACAAAAATGCCCGCAGTGATGGGATCGGTAAAATCAGCGCCGTTTTTCCGGGCGAAATATTCCCGGATCTTCCCTACCGTGAGTACTTTTCCGAAAGGCACCCGCTTCATTACCGCGTCATAATCCGCCGCCGGGGCAAAGTACATCCGTGCTCCGCCGTATTTTTGCACTGTGGCCGCGTCCGTCACCAGCTGTATCCTGGGCATATCCGTGGCCCTGTGCAGCATCGCGTTGAAATCTTTCTTATCCTCGTTCGCCATTGCGAAACCACCTCCTATGCCCTCAGCATACCGTATCGGAGCCGGACATGCAATGAGGCGGTTTGATTTTTACGGCAGAATTTCCACATAATAAAGCACCGGGCAGCAGCATGCGCCGCGGCCCGGTTTTGCCGAATGTTTCAGTCGCTCAGTGGCTGTTCAGCACGCGGTCGATGGTTTCCATCGCCCGCTCCGCGCTGGCGCCCGCCTTTTTCATCATCTTTTTCATTTCCTTCGGGTTTTTCTGAGCCACATACGCGCCCGCCGCGCCTACCGCGCCGCCGGCCAGCAGCCCTAAGGCCGCGCCCTTCATCATACTCTCTGTATTTTTGCGCATATTTATCCTCCTCGTTTTATTATCTTTTGTATGCATTGCCGCGGCTTGTGCCGCTTTATTGCTAGTATGCCCGCCGGTGCGCCAAAATGCGGGGGCAAATTTTTCCACTTGTTCATAAAACCCCCTCTTATTCCGGCAAAAAATATGCTATACTAAAGAATAACCGCAGGCCGCCGTCTGTGCGGCCCGGAGGAAAGGAGGGCCCGCATGCAAAAACAGCATACCGTTCTGTGCATACAGGATCTCTCCTGTGTGGGACGGTGCAGCCTGGCCGTTGTGCTGCCCGCTCTGGCCGCCATGGGCGTGCAGCCCTGCGCGCTGCCCACGGCTCTGCTCTCCACCCACACCGGAGGGCTTGGCAGGCCCGCGCGCACAGATGAGAGCGGATTTATTTCCGCCGCACTGGCACACTATGCGCAGCTGGGCCTTGCATTTGACTGTGTATACAGCGGCTATCTTGCCGGCGCCGCACAGGTGGCGCTGGTGGAACAGGCCTTCCGCCAGGCTCCGGCGGCGCTGAAGCTGGTGGACCCTGTGATGGCGGACCACGGCAGGCCCTACGCCTCCATGACGCCTGAAATACGCGCCGCCGTCGCACAACTGTGCGGACAGGCGGATGTGATCGTCCCAAATGCAACAGAAGCCGCGCTCCTTCTGGAGGAGCTTCCCGGCCCGGCGGCGGACGGAACGCACGCCGCCCGCCATGCATCCCTTTTGCTGCAGCGCTTTCCCGCGTTGCGCTGCGCCGTGGTAACCGGCGGCGCTCTTTCGGACGGACAGCGGGGCAACGTGTGCGCTGTGCGCGGCAGGGCGCCCGTTTTCCTGCCCTATTCCCCCGTACCCCAAGATTATCCCGGCACGGGCGATCTGTTTGCCGCCGTGCTCACCGGCGGGCTGCTGCGTGGCTTTTCCGAAGCCGCCGCCATCCGTCTCGCCGCGCGTTTTGTGGCGCTGGCGGCTGAACAGACCCTTCACGCCGGAGCGGATCCCCGCTTCGGCGTGCGGTTCGAGCCGCTTCTCGGAACGCTTTCCTACTGGGCCGAAACGCCTGCACAGCCCTGTACGGACGCTGTTTTTCCGCTGTAAAAACACCAGACAGAAGGAGCGCAATCTCACCCATGAAACCGTTGAATATCGTGCTGGTGGAGCCGCAGATCCCCCAAAACACCGGCAACATCTCCCGCACCTGCGCGGCCACGGGCGCGCGGCTGCACCTTGTGGGGCCCATGGGCTTTACCGTGGATGACAAAAAGCTCAAACGTGCCGGCCTTGACTACTGGCACCTGCTTGATATAACATATTATGAAGGGCTGACGGATTTTTTTGCCCGCAATGAAGGTCCGTTTTACTATTTCACCACAAAGGCACCGCAGCGCTACACGGACGTCGCCTACCCCGACGGCGCGTACCTTGTATTCGGGCGCGAAGACGCGGGCCTGCCCGAAGCATTATTGGTAGAAAACCAGGAAGCCTGCGTGCGCCTTCCGATGATCCCGGACGCACGCAGCCTGAATTTGTCAAACACGGTGGCTGTGGGCGTATACGAGGCCCTGCGCCAGCGTGATTTTGCGGGTCTGCTCGACACCGGGCGCCTGCGTGGATATGAATGGAAGTGAACAAGTGAGTAAAACAGCTGTTTTGACGGATTCCGCCAGCGACATCCCACGCGAGCTGGAAGAAAAATACGGCATTGATATCCTCCCGTTCAGCATCGTGGTGGACGGGCAGAGCTATACCGAACGCGTGGATTTCACCAACGAACAATATTACGAGATGCTCACCAAAGCCGAAGGCATCCCCAAAACATCGCAGATCACGATGCTGCGCTTTTTGGAAAAGTTTTGCGCGTATGCCGACGAAGGCTATACGGATGTGATCTTCGTGTCCATCAATTCGGCCGGTTCCAACACCTACAACGCGGCCTGCATGGCCGCCGAGAGCCTGCGCGACGAACGCCCCGGCTGCACGATGAACGTGCATGTGGTGGACAGCCACACCTATTCCATGACATACGGCTGGCACGTATGCGAGGCCGCGCGCAAGCTGCAGGCGGGCGCGGACGTAAAAAGCGTCGTGGAATATCTGGAGGACCAGCTGGCGCGTATGGAGATCATGCTCTCCATGTATACGCTGCGTTTTGTAAAAAAGAGCGGCCGTGTCTCTGCGGCAGCCGCATTCGCCGGCGAGCTGCTCGGCCTGCGCCCCATCATCCATATGGTGGACGACACCACCTCCACCATCGCCAAGGTGCGCGGCGACAGCGCCGTGATGCCCGGGCTCATCGTCCAGACCAAAAAACGGATGGCAGAGGGCACGCCTTATCTCATCGGCGCAACGGACGATGGCAACGCCAAAATGCTGGCCAAGATGTGCAAAAAAGAATTCGGTTATGCGCCGGCCGCCACTTTCCTGCTGGGAGCGGCCGTCGCCACGAACACCGGCCCCAATGCCGTGGCCATCGTATACCAGGGTGAAAAACGCCGCTGAACCATCCTTTTTTCCGGATGAACAAGCGTCCGCGCCCCATAAGAACATAAAAGGAGAACGTCCCAATGGGAAACCCCATCCTGTATATTGTGATTCCCTGTTACAATGAAGAGGCCGTGCTGCCCCTGACCAGTGGCATGTTCCTGAAAAAAATCAAAGACCTTGCCGCAGCGGGCAAGATATCGGACAAAAGCCGCATACTGTTCGTCAACGACGGTTCCAAGGATAAGACCTGGGACATCATCCGAAGCCTGGCTGAAGCGGACGAGCATTACAGGGGCGTCTGCCTTTCCCGTAACCGCGGCCATCAGAACGCTCTGCTGGCGGGCCTGATGACCGCCAAGGACCTGGCCGACGTGACCATTTCCATCGACTGCGACGGCCAGGACGACATCAACGCCATGGACGCGATGATCGACGAATACCTGGCGGGCATGGACGTGGTGTACGGCGTGCGCTCCAAGCGCGAGACGGACACCTGGTTCAAACGAACCACCGCCGAGGGCTTTTACAAAGTGATGAAGGCGCTGGGAGCGGATGTGGTGTTCAATCACGCCGATTACCGTCTGCTGAGCAAACGCGCGCTGGAGGGCCTGGCCGAGTTCCGGGAAGTGAACCTGTTCCTGCGTGGCCTTGTGCCGCTGGTGGGCTACCGCTGCTCCAGCGTATACTACGAGCGCGCCGAACGCATTGCGGGTGAAAGCCATTACCCGCTGAAGAAAATGCTTGCCTTTGCCTTCGACGGCATCACCAGCCTTTCGGTAAAGCCGCTGCGCCTCATCACGCTGGCGGGCATGCTGGTCAGCGCCGTCAGCTTTGTCGCCATCATCGTCACGCTCATCACAAAGCTGGTGGGCTTTACGGTAACGGGCTGGACAAGCATGATCTGCGCCATTTACTTCCTGGGCGGCGTGCAGCTGCTGGGCATCGGCATCATCGGGGAATATGTGGGCAAGATCTACAACGAAACAAAAGCGCGTCCACGCTTCATCATCAGCGAGACGACGTTTGAAAAGGAGAAGCCATGAGCAAGCAGGTCTGGAAAGGCTCGGCGCTCGTCGCGCCCGTGCCGCCCGCGCTGGTAAGCTGCGGTACGCTGGAGGCGCCGAACGTGCTGACGGTGGCGTGGACGGGCATGCTGCAGTCACAGCCGCCCAAAACCTATATCTCCGTGCGGCCGGAGCGGTACAGCCACGGCCTCATAACGGAAAGCCGGGAATTCGTGATCAACCTGCCCACCGCCGCGCTGGTGCGCGCCATCGACTATTGCGGCGTCCGAAGCGGGCGGGACGAAAGCAAATTCGAAGCCATGCACCTTACTGCGCTTGCCGCTTCGCAGGTTTCCTGTCCGTTGGTGGGCGAAAGCCCCGTGAACCTGGAATGCCGCGTGACAGACATTGTAAAGCTGGGCGGCTCCCATGATATGTTCATTGCGGACATCGTTGCCGTGAACGTGGACGAGGAGCTTCTGGACGAAAAGGGCAGGCTGCGCTTGGCCAAGGCGGGCCTGTGCACATATGCCCACGGCGAATATTTTGCACTGGGCAAAAAAATCGGCGATTTCGGTTTTTCCGTCAAGAAAAAGAAGAAAAAGCCCCAGTACGACAGGCGGAAATAAGGCCGTCCGCCTGTGCAAAGGCAATTCCCTGTTCACCTGAAAAGAAGAAAAAACGCGCCCCGGTACGGCTGAAAAGCGATACCGGGGCGCGTTTTATATGCATGCTTCAACCGCGCGGCGCCGTTTTTCCGCCGCCCGGAAAGCACAGGCGGAATTGAAGCGCCGCTTGCTTTGCGAAGGAAAACATTTCTGATGCAAAGCAGCGTTCGTTCCGCAGCTTTCAAACAAACACAAGCTGCACCAGCAGCATGTACAGTACCGTACCCACGCCCACGCTCAAAAGCGTGTTCTTTTTCCAAACATGCAGGCCCGCCGTCGCCGCCACGGCGATCAGCTCCGGCAGGCCGTAGGGCGCGGCCGCCGGCTGCACATCCTTCAAACAGTACACCACCAACAGGCCCATCACAGCACAGGGCAGCACCTTTCCCAGATATGCCACGATGCGCGGCGCCGGTTTCCCCTTGGGAAACAGCCAAAACGGCAGAAAACGTGTGAACACTGTACCCAGCGCGATTATCCCAATGGTGATCAGGCTTTGTGCCGTCGTCATCGTACCGCCCCCTTTTTGTCCAGTGCGGGCCGCATTACAAGCAGCAGCAATACAATAAGCGCCATCGCGGGCAGAATAAAATTCCCCGCCCCGAACAACGCGAGGCACAGCACCGATGCGCCCAGTCCCACCAGCGCCGGGCGGTGCTCTCTGTCTTCCATCCACTGGCCTGTAAAAATGGTAACGAAAAGCGCCGTCATCACAAACTCAATGCCCTTTGTACTGACAGTGAGCACGCGGCCCAGCAGCCCGCCCAGCGCGGACGCCGCCACCCAGTAAAATTGGTCCAGCAGGGACACCCAGAACATGAACCAGCCGCGGTCCACGCCTTCGGGCGGGCAGGCGGACACATTGACGGAGAACGTCTCGTCCGACATTGCAAATACCAGATACGGCGTTTTCTTTCCCGCGGCACGGTACGGCTCCAGCATGGATACGCCGTAGAACAGGTGCCGCGCGTTTACCATCAGCGTCAGAAAAAACGCGCCCGCAGGATCGAATGCCGCACCCAGCAGAGGCACCGCCGCATACTGCATGCTGCCCGCGTATACCACCAGGCTGATGAGCGCCGGATACCAGAACGGAAACCCCGCGCTCTGCATCAAAATGCCGTACGCCAGCCCCAAAAACGCATAGCCCGTCAGCACGGGCAGCGTGTGGGGAAACGCCGCCCGCAATGCTTTCCTCTTCATAATCTCTTGCCCTTCCCGGACCGCGCCAAACCGCGCCGCCCTTCGCATGCCCTTTTTCGGGCACATATTTGGAAATAATTATAGCACAGCGCGCAGGTTTGTGCTATACTATGCGTTGCGGCCCTGCGCCGCACAGCAGGCCGTTTTGCGCCGCGCTTTTACAGGCGCGAAACAGCCTGACGGGCAACTTAGAAGGCTGTGCCTTCCGTGGGATTTTGTGCCCGCCGCGCTTTTGCGCGGACCACCCCTCCGGCCCGGCGGCACCGGTGGGGTAAAATACTGCCGCTAAGGAAAACTGTACCATGAAAAAGACAAAAACCAGAACCATCGTCCGCTGCGCGCTCATTGCGTCGCTCTACACCGCTGTGAGCCTCGTGCTCGCCCCCATCGCCTTCGGCGCCGTACAGGCCCGTGTGAGCGAGGCCTTCACGCTGCTGCCCGTGCTTGTGCCGGACGCCGTTGTGGGCGTCACGCTGGGCTGTTTCCTCACGAACCTTGTGGGCGTATTTACCGGGGCAAACGTGCTGGGCGCGCTGGACATCGTATTCGGTACCGCCGCCACGCTCACTGCCGCGCTGTGTACGCGCCGCCTTGCCCATGTGCGCCTCAGGGGCCTGCCCGTGGCCGCGGCTGTGCCGCCTGTGCTCATCAACGCCGTTGTCGTGGGCGCAGAGCTTGCGTGGGCGTTCGGCCCGCGCACCTTTGCGGGCTTTTTGCTTCAGGCCGGCGGTGTTGCGCTGGGGCAGCTCTTCTCCTGCTTCGCGCTGGGCCTGCCGCTGGTGCGCATCATTGAAAAAACGCCCGCGCTGCGGGCGTGGTTCCGGGATTGAACGGTTTTTTCCGCTTGTTCCGCGACAAAAGCTTATCCTGTCGGCCCGTATGGCCGAACCGACGGCCCGCGGCTGTTTCGCATTTTTACCGACCAAGGAGTGAGACCATGCCTGTTTTCGACACGGTCCTGTGGGATTGGAACGGCACGCTGCTGGATGACGCCGCGCTGTGCTGCGAGCTTTTGAACACGATGCTTGCCCGCCACGGTTATGCGCCCGTGGGCAGCATGGAAGCCTACCGGCAGGTCTTCTGCTTTCCCATCGAGACCTATTACCGCCGGGCGGGGTTCGATTTTTCCCGTCATCCGTTCGCCGCACTTGCGGATGAATACATGCGGCTGTACACGCCCCGCAGCCTTGGCTGTCCACTGCAGCCGGATGCCTGCGCCGTGCTGGACGCGCTGCGTGCGCAGGGCATGCGCCAAGTGATGCTCTCCGCCTCCAAACGGGAGAATCTGCAGCAGCAGGTGGAGCATTTCGGCCTGCGTTCCCGTTTCGACACGCTGCTGGGCCTGTCGGACATCTATGCCAAAAGCAAAACGGAAGTGGGCCTGCGCTGGCTGCGGGAAAGCGGCACGGACCCGGCCCGCATCATGATGGTCGGCGACAGCGAGCATGATTTTGAAGTGGCCCGTGCGCTGGGCGTACGCTGCGTGCTGTTTTCGGGCGGGCACCAGCCACGGGAAGTGCTGGCCGCAACGGGCGCACCTGTCATCGACGCGCTGGCGCAGCTTTTGCCTCTGCTGGCACAGCTTGCGGCAGAATAACCGAAAACGCCGCTGTCCGGGTCGATCCCCATCCGGACGGCGGCGTTTTTTGTGGCGCGCGGTGCGGCGGCGTGCTATACTGATAGTGTACCCGCCGCCCGCCGGGCGGCTCAGACGGAAAGGATGGGATAGGATGAACGAAGCTCTTGCTTATGTGGTTGCGCAGCGCATGGAGCGCACTGCCGCCGCGCTGCGAAAAAACAACATGGAGGCCTATTGCGTCAAAACGGCCGACGAAGTGGTGCCTCTTGTCAAAACGCTGTTGGCGGAAGGCGCGACCGTTGGAGCGGGCGGCAGCATGACGCTGGAGGAATGCGGCGTGATGGATCTGCTGCGAAGCGGCGCATACCATTTTCTTGACCGTGGCGCTCCCGGCCTGACGCCGGAGGACATTGGGAAGATCTACCGGCAGATCTTTTCCGCCGACTGCTATTTTGCCTCCGCCAACGCCGTCACCGAGGCGGGCGAAATTTTGAATGTGGACGGCAACGCCAACCGCGTGGCCGCCATTACCTTCGGTCCCGCCAGTGTTATCCTCGTGGTGGGCTCCAACAAAATCGTGAAAGACCTTGCCGCCGCCGACGCCCGTGTCAAGGCCGTTGCCGCGCCGGCAAATGCCAAACGCCTTTCCTGCAAAACGCCCTGCGCCGTTACAGGCCAGTGCGAAAACTGCCAAAGTCCCGGCCGCATCTGCTGCACATACGTGCTGCACCGCTACCAGCGCGTGCCGGGCCGCATCAAGGTCATCCTCGTGGGCCAGGAGCTGGGCTACTGAACCCGAACCTCAACGGCAAAAAGGGCGCGTGCTTTTCAGCACGCGCCCTTTCCTGTTTTCAATCAGTAACCTGCCCTGCCGTCTGCGCCACACCAAAACCTACCGAAATGGCAGGTGGGTGCCCTGCCGGAGTTTCACGCTCCCTTCCTCCGCTTGCGGCCAAGGCCGGGCGGGAGGTCTGCGATCCCCTCACATAGGACTCCGGGCTCCCTTTAAATGGTTAGTAGGATTAAATATATGGCGCATCAAATCGCACAGGGCAGGCTGCCTGCCGGTTTATTGGCCGCCGTTGAGGTCGATGTCGTACAACTCCTCCAGACGGCGCGCGAACATGTCGCTCACCTCGTAAAGCTCCTCATCGTCATCCACAACGTCCAGATATTCTTCGCCGTCCTCTTCGCCCACGCGCATGATGATGAGGTTTGCGTCCTCCTCCAGCTGCTCCGTGGAATCCTCGGCATAGGGCACCACCGCCAGGTAGCGCTCGTCGTTGTAATCGGCGGCGTCGATCACTTCAAAGCTGAACTCCTTGCCGTCTTCATCCGTCAGGGTGATGAGGTCCGGGGAGTAATCGTCCAGTTGTTCGTCCTGAGGCATGGGAATGATCTCCTTCACTGCTCGTCGTTCCTGTTTCTGTTTTTATTGTACCCAATCCGGCGCCCGCCGTCAAGCATGCCCCGTAAATTTACAGTTCATTCACTTCTTTCCCTCCGGGTTTGTGATAAAATAATTTCAAAGCCAAAGCCCGCGCGCACATGCCGTGAACGCGCTTTGCGCTGCGGCCTGCAAGCTCCGTTCACACTGCCGCGCAGGGCGGCGGAGCGTAAAAAACATTCTTTTATCTTTATCCGGTATCCGGGCGTTTGCGCCCGGATACCGCCGCACAGGGGGAAACAGCCTTGACCAAACGTATCTTTATCACCTTTTGTGCCGCAGCCGCGTGCTGCGTGCTGCTGGGCGCCTGCGAAAGCGGGAGCCTCGCTGCCGCCGCGGGCAAGCGCACCCGTCCCGCAGACCTTGGCGAGCTCCAGTTCATCACGCCCGCCGAAGGCGACCCCATCGCTACGCTCTCCACAACGCTGGGCGATATTTCTTTTGTATTGTACCCGGATATCGCTCCCATGGCTGTGGAAAATTTTGTCGGTCTGGCCCAGCAGGGCTATTACAACGGCCTGTCCTTCCACCGGGTGATCGAGGGCTTTCTGGTCCAGACAGGCGACGCCACAGGTACCGGCGCAGGCGGCTCCACCATTTGGAACGGAAATTCTTATCCCAACGAGATCTCCGACCGTCTGCACCATTATGCCGGTGCCGTTGCCATGGCGCACGCCCCGGACGGTGCTTCGGGCAACCTGAGCCAGTTTTATATCGTGCAGAGCGCCCAGGATTCCGTGGATAAGACTCTGGCCAAAACGCTGACCGAGGCAGGTGTGCGCGAGGCCGTGGTAACCGCCTATCAGGCCGTGGGCGGCGCGCCTTATCTTGACAACCTGAACACCGTGTTCGGCCAGGTGTACGACGGCATGGACGTCGTGGACGCCATTGCCGCCGTGGAATGCGGCGAAGATGACCGCCCGCTGGAAGACGTCATCGTCAACAGCGTTACCATCGGCACTTATTCCGCCGCGCAGAGCGGCAGCACGCCCGCATCCGGCGCATCCGGTTCCGACAGCGCCGCCTGAATCGCCCCATACAAACCTTACAAGGCGCGCTCCGCATTGCGGGGCGCGCCTTTTTACCGGCAGTTTTCCCGGTCACTCCCGGCAAAGCCTACTGCATTACTATTTTTTTTGCGCGAAATATGGTACACTATAAAGCATCGGGACAAGCGCTCTCTTGCGTCTGTGTGGAGGTACGGTGTGAAAAAGATACTCAAATTTCTGCTCTCCCGGACATTCCTGTTCGGGCTTCTGATCGCATGCCAGGTGGGGCTTTTTGCGGCGCTCATGCTGGTATTCAGCCGCGCGGGTACGGTGGCTTACATCATCCTCACGCTGGTCAGCGTGCTGGTGGTCATCGCCGTGATCGAACGCGACAACATCAATCCCGCTTACAAAATCATGTGGCTGCTCATTGTGGTGGCCCTGCCCGTTACAGGGGCGGTATTCTACCTGTGGTGGGGCAACCAGGGCGTCACCCCCAAAAACGCGCGCAAATTTGCAGACATCGAACGGGCCGCGTCCGCCGCCATGGTGCAGGACGATGCGGTAACAGAGGCCCTGTACGCCCGGGAGCCCGCTTTTCGCCGCAGCGTGGAATATCTGTCCCGCAACGCCTCGGCCCCTCTCTACTGCAACACGCAGAGCGAGTATTATCCCATGGGGCAGGATTTTTTCGCCCGTTTTCTGGAGGTCATCCGCGGCGCGAAGAAATATATCTTCATGGAATATTTTATCGTTGAAGAAGGCGAAATGTGGAACGAAACGCTGGCCGTGCTTAAGGAAAAAGCCGCCGCGGGCGTGGACGTGCGCCTGATCTACGACGGCTTCGGTTCCATGTTCACACTGCCCGGTGATTATGACGAAGAGATACGCCGCGCGGGCATCAAGTGCCATGTATTCAATCCGCTGCATTTTTCGCTGCATATCTCTGACTATAAAATGCTCAACCACCGAGACCACCGCAAGATCACCGTCGTGGACGGTGAAACAGCTTTCACCGGCGGGCTGAACTTTGCGGACGAGTACATCAACCGCAAGCAACGCTGCGGCGTGTGGAAGGATACGGGCCTGATGCTGAAAGGGCCGGGCGTTTATCCGCTTACCGTAACATTTTTGAAAATGTGGGACTTTGTGGCGGGCACCACCACCCCGTACACCGATTATATGCCCCTGGGCGAATACGAAGCGGACGGCTATGTGCAGCCCTATTGTGATTCTCCGCTGGACGGCGAAGCCGTGGCCGAAAGCGCGTATCTGAACGTGCTTCAGCACGCGCGGGATTATGTGTACATCGTTACGCCCTACCTGATCGTGGACAACGAGATGGTCACCGCGCTGTGCCTTGCAGCCAAAAGCGGCGTGGACGTGCGCATCCTCACGCCCGGTGTGCCGGATAAATGGTATGTGTATTATGTGACGCAGAGCTATTATCCGCGCCTGCTGGAAGCGGGTGTGCGCATTTACGAGTACACCCCCGGCTTCGTGCACGCAAAAATGTATGTCAGCGACGACCGCGAGGCCATTGTGGGCAGCGCCAACATGGATTACCGCAGCCTGTACCTGCACTTTGAAAACTGCTGCGCGTTTTACGGCGGCCATATGGTGCGGGACGTGCTGGAAGACGTGCGCGCCACGCTGGCTGAAAGCCATGAGGTAACGATGGCGGATGTGCTGCGCACGCCGCTGTACAAATGGCTGGCGCAGGTGTTCCTGCGCTTCTTCTCGCCGCTGATGTAAGGAGGACGGAATATGGATATTGTTATCATCGACGGGCAGGGAGGCGGCTTTGGCCGCGCGCTCATCGAGGCGCTGCGCGCGGGCGGCGTGACGCAGGAGATCGTGGCGGTGGGCACCAACGCGCTGGCCACCAGCGCCATGCTCCGGGCGGGTGCATCCGCCGGAGCCACGGGAGAAAACGCCGTGATCGTGAACGCCGCGCGGGCGCGTATTCTGGCGGGTCCCATCGGCCTTGTGATGGCAAACAGCATGCTGGGCGAATGCAGCCCGGCCATGGCCCGCGCCGTGGCGGAAAGCCCGGCTCACAAGGTGCTCATCCCCGTTGCCAAATGCGGGGCGCACATTGCGGGCCTTCCGGAAAAGCCGCTGGCCCAATACATAGCGGATGCCGCAGAGCTGATTCGCGGCCTGCTGTAAGGACATGCCGCCCGGATGTGCGCCGGGCGGGCAAACAGCCCCGCAACAGAAAAGCACCCCCATCCGCGGATGGGGGTGCTTTTGCGATTTACACGGCAAAATTGTCGAAATAGCCCTGGATGAGGATGATGGGGGTCCCCTTGTCGCCGGAGCCGGAGGTCAGGTCGCACAGGCTGCCGATCAGGTCTGTCAGGCGGCGGGGCGTGGTGCCCTGGCTGGACATTTGGCCCTTCAGATCCGCATTTTTGTGGGAGATGCTGTCCTTGATGGCGCTGGTCAGCGCATCGCCGGAAAGAGAGGCAAAATCGTTGTCCGCCAGATACTTCAGCTTCAGCTCATTGGGCTGGCCCTCCAGGCCGCTGGTGTATGCGGGGCTCACGACAGGGTCGGCCAGCTCCCAGATCTTGCCCACGGGGTCCTTAAAGGCTCCGTCGCCGTACACCATGACCTCGATCTGTCTGCCCGTGGCGCTGCGCAGGCTCTGTGCAAGCGCGTCCACAAAGCTGCGGCAATCGCGCGGGAACAGCTTCACGCTTTCCTCCGTGGCCTTGTTTGAGCCCAGCAGGCCAAACTGCTCGTTGTACCCGCTGCCGTTCACCGGGGCCGTCATAAGGTCGCTCAGCAGCAGCACCTTTTCCGCGCCCGCAGCCAGCAGGCGGCGCCTGGAGCGCTCGCGGGTGTGGATGTCGCAGCACAGCACATTCTTTGTATACGGCAGCACGGCGCGCACGTCGTTTCCGAACAGGAATACCGGCTCGCAGCCCTCCGCACGGAACAGGTCTCCGTAATACTCCACATAATCCACGCCGGTGAAGGGATGCTTCTCATAGCCGAACAGCTCGCGGTATTTCGCCTCGTCCAGCACGTCGCTCCAGGGGTTTACGCCCTTTTCATCCAGCAGGTCCTCGTCGAACAGATGGTTTCCCACCTCGTCGGAGGGATAGCTCATAAGGATATACACTTTTTTAAAAGCCTTTGCAATGCCTTTCAGGCAGATGGCAATGCGGTTGCGGCTGAGGATGGGAAATGTGAGCGCCACCGTATCGGCGCCGAATTTTGCGCGGCAGTCGGCGGCGATGTCCTCCACACCGGCGTAGTTCCCCTGGCTGCGTGCCACAACAGCCTCTGTAACAGCCACGATATCGCGGTCATGGAAGGTGAGGCCCTGCTCTTCACCGCAGGCGAGGATGGCGTCGGTGACGATTTTGACCAGATCGTCGCCCTCACGGACGACCGGGCAGCGTACGCCGCGCGAAGTGGTGCCAACAGTTCTCATTTGTACTAACCCCTCTTTTATTGATGTAAAATTGCAACACAAAAAACGGCCTTGCCTCAAGGCCGTTTTATATTATATCCCAAACTGTACTGTGCGCACAATAGCAATTTGCAAAATCAGCAGAAATACTCATCTTCCGGGCGAATCCCGGCGTTCAGCCGTTTGAACGGCCATAGAAAACCGGAAAAACGGGGCGAACGCCTGCAACAGCGGCAGCCTCCCCGTTTTTCCGGCGGCATGTTCCTAAGGCGGCGGTCACAGCCGGGAATGCACCTTGTGTGCAAGCGCGGAATACCGCTTGGCCATATCCCGTATCGAAAACGCCTCCGTGTTCTTCAGATAAGTATCCATACGGTCGTGAAAGCACTCGTACAGCTCCGGGGCGATCGCGCTCTTGCCCAAAACCGCGCCCAGAATGCTGCCTGCGGAGGCGGCGGTACAGTCGCTGTCAAGGCCCATCGCAACAGTCTGGGACAGTCCCCGCATCAGGTCTCCCTCCGCCAGCTTGAGGCCAAACACGATCAGACACAGGTTGTTGTTGGTGTGAACGGCATGCATTCCCGCGAACCGTTCATCCACCAGCCGGCGCGCATCGCCGTGGCCGCGCACCGCGCCGCAATGCTCCAGCGCCCAGGCGAGGTCCCGGTAAAGCAGGCACTCCCGTGGGATCTCCGCCATGCCGGCCCGCACGGCGTCCAGGGGGTCGCTCACAGCAAAAGCCGCACTCTGTGCCGCCGCCAGGAACATCTCTCCGTAAATACCGTTGCGCCTGTGGCTCAGGCGGGCGTCGCGCCAGGCCATTTCTGCCGCCAGCTCCGGCAGGCCGGCCGCTGCCCAGCCAAATCCGTCAGAACGGATGGCGGCGCCGATCCACTGGCAGAACGGATTGTCCCTGTCCGCAGCCTCCCGCGCCGGCACGCCTTTTTTCAGGTTGTCCAAAGCGGCCTGCTCCGCCGTACAGGCAACGGGAAGATATTTTTTCCATGCCTCCCCAACGTCCTCGGTCGTAAAATCAGGCCCGTATTCTTCCAAAATCAGCAGCGCAAGCTGTGTATAGGCCAGGTCGTCATCTACCGGAGCGGACCGGAGCGCGCATTTCCGGTATTCGCCGCGCTGACGGCCGTAGCAGTTCCAAAGCTCCGGATTTTGCACTTCTTCCCAATAGGAAACCGGCGGGAAGGGCTTGCCGATGTACTCGCTCCATGCACGCATGCTTTCCACCGAGAGCCCTTCTACGGGCACGCCCAGCAGGCAGCCAATGATGCGCCCAAGCAGCGCGCCCTCCAATTTGTCCATCCAGATATCCTCGGGCGGCAGCGCCTCCCACAGGCGGCGCTGCGCCGGTGCACGCAGCGCGCGGATGGCGTCCAGTTCGTTTGGTTCACAGGCAGACAGGGCGGCATCGTCCGGCAGCTCCTGCAGAAGCCGGACCGTACAGCGCATGGTCTCCGTCAATTGACCGATCAGTGCGGCGGCGCCTGTTTCCGCTCCCTGCTCGCATTTCAATCTGGCATATTCCCGCAGGGGTGTGCTCAGCGCGTCCAGCTGTGTGAAATCAGGGTATTTTACAATGGGGTCCATATCAAAACACCTTTCGCAGTAAATAGCCGGGCAGCCGACAGAAAAAGGCTGTTTTCCCTTAGTCGGGAATGCCCGGTTCTTCCTTCAGTACAATAAATATACAATAATAAACAGCCCAAATCTATGCAAAAAAAGGATAAAATCATGCAGTTTCGCGCAAGTCCCGCCCCCACTGCGCGCCTTGCAGAAAATTCCGCCGGAGCGGATAAAAAAGCCCTTTATGCCAACGCCGCGGCATAAAGGGCACGGGAGCGGCAGCCCGCCAATCGGACGGAGATGAACCGGGCGCGCACTCAGGCAAGCGGTGCTTCCGGCTGCCGAACGCGCTTGTACAGCAGCTGCATGCGCTTTGTCAGAGCCTGCAGATCGGTCTCGTGAAAATTCCCCATTGTCGTGTGTATCGTATTATTGAACTGCGCATACCAGTGCTCAGGCAGGCCATCGGCGAAATAAGCGCCCAAAATGGAACCGCAGCTGCAGGCAAAGCTGTCGGAATCGTTCCCCTGCGCCACCTGCATGCCGATTCCCTCCTCAGCATCCCGGGCAAACTTCAGGGTATTGATGACTGTGCCGATCTCCTGTACGACCTGCCCCGCTCCAAACGCGCCGTATTCGGTATGGACCGCGTTATAACCATCTTCGAAAGAAGCGGCGTCATCCACCATGCGCAGGCAGGTGGAAGCCTGTTCGTAAAATCTGCTGCGCTGGGGAACATACTGCAGCGCGGTGACGACGATCTCCTTCCAATTTTCCGCAGTAAACGCGGCGGCAATTGCCGCCGCAACAAACATTGCACTGTATACGCCGGTTTTCCGGTGTGTAAAGGATGCGTCACGGAATGCAAGCCGTGCGGCAAGCTCCGGGTCGCCGGGACACGCATAGCCATAGGCATCCGCACGAATCATTGCACCGCAAAGCTCCTGGCCCGGATTCAGCCGCGCCGCCCAATCGTCCATATCATAAGACAGATCGGGCGCCAAAACCGCAAGGCCGGCACGCAGCAGCACCGTCCTCTCGGGGCCCCAGCACAAATAGATCGGAAGGTTCTCCAGCCAAAGCTGACGCATATCCTCGTGCGAAAAATCCTTCCCCCGCTTTTCAAGCAGCAGCATGCCCATGATGGTATAGGTGATGTCGTCATCGGACGCGGCATAGCGCACTCTTCCTCTGGTCGTTTCCACCCAGGATGGGTTCCGCCTCCCCCACGCCGTAAGCATCGCATCGCTCACATAATCCCGCAGAGGCCATTCTCCGCTTGCCTGCGCGGCGGCGCGGATGTCCTCGAGGCCGCCGTAGGGAGCCTCCTCTAGGGGCTTGCCCAGGATGCATGCGCAGACCGAAGTCAGGAATGCGGAGCGGACGCGCGCCTCGATCTCCTCATCGGAAAGCAGGCGGGACGCTTCCCGCCTGCGCGTTGGGTCACACGCCGCCATCACGCTTTCCAGGTCGTCCGGCTCCTCGTACGGCCAATCCTGCCGTATGGGCGCCTCTTTGATACGCTGTGAAAGCGCCAGCAGCGCGTCACAGCTGCCGGACGCCTTACCCAGAAGAGGCCGCAGCGCTTCCACATCGTATCCCTGCTTCCGGCGTTCTTCCAATTCCGCCGCAACGATGCGGCCGAGTATCTCCTTCATACTTTTCCCTCCGATTTTGTCCGCCGGGCCTCTTTTTCGAGCCGCGGAAATCATTGCTGTTTTTCCCCATATCCCCATGCAGCACGGCGCGCCCGATAATATTGTAAATACCGGGCATACAATTCTTTTGCGGGCTCCCCTCCCAGAGAAAAGCGGGAGGCCGGATGGTTCATCAGCCCCGTATACTGGTAGCCGTAGCACTGCTCCAGAGCGTCATATTGACGGATCTCACGAAGCAGCGCTTCCATCGTCTTGGGTACAAGCCCATCCTCAAAGGGCTCCCGGAACATCTCCATATCCACCCACATGTGCGTGCCGCATTCGTCGCAGATCTGCTTCATCTGCACGACATTCAGATGTTCCGGATCGCGCGCAAAAGCAAACGGGATCAAAATATCAATAAAGGGCAGGATGGTTTTCCATTCCTCCGCATAAAGATGGAACCGTACATTATTGGGCGCAAAAGCCACCGGTTTTGTGGGAGCAAGTTCCTGTACAAAAGTACGGAACTCGCGAAAGAACACGGCAAGCTCCTTCCAGCGCTCTGCGGAGTGCGGCATGTACGAATAATACAGGTCTCCCATGATCTCTTCTGAAACATACCAGCCATAGAAGGACGCATGGCCTCCATACCGCTGAAAGAGCTCCCGTGCAACGCGCCTGTGCCATTCCAGCGACTGTTCCGAAAAATCAAACCAGGCGAACAGGCCCACACCCAGCAGCACATGCATCCCACACCGGTCAGCGGCCCGCAGCACCGCCTCAATGGGGTCCCGCGCGGCAAGCGGCATTCTTCCGGGATAGAGCCCGGAAGGATAAAATGCCCGGCCGTCATAGCTCCCGCAGGTCATCTCATGGCGGCCCACATAATGGGAGGAATCAAATACATTCTGGATCACAACGCCCCGTATTCCAAGAAGGGACATCTCCTCGATATGCCGTTCGAAATCCTCGTCCCGCATTTTTTTGAGTTCCGAATTAAAGAACACCGCTTCCTGTTCGCTCCAGTGGCAGATGGATATCCAGCAGCCGTCGATCAGGCCTGTGGCGGGCACACTGCCGGGAACGACCTGATACGGCGCCGAGCTTGTCTCCACCTCCTTCTCTCCCCTGTAAAACCGGAAGCGCAGCTCCACATCGCCCACAGCCCCCTTCAGGCTGTAACGAAACACCGATGTTTTTCCCGGCGTCAGCTTCCGCGTGCAGCCCAACAATATGCATCCGCCCCGGAGCACGTCGATCTGCAGGGCATCCGCCTCATGGGAAAATACGCGAAATTCCGGCTGGACCTGTTCGGATACGCGCACCGCCGGGATCACTGTGACTGTGTTCATGCCATTCGCCTCTTTCTTCCGTCATCCGGCGGCGTCTCCGGCAGCCCTTTTTTCCATGGACGCGCCGTGCCAATGCCTGTCAAAGCGCCGCGGCTCCTGTTCCCCGTAAGCTCTCCAGCGGTTCCCCCTGCGCCGCGCTGAAATCCAATACTTCCCTCCATGTGGGAATGCTTGCCGAAGCGCCTTCCCGGCTTACTGCAAGCGCAGCCGCCATACTTGCGCAGCGCAGGCATTTTCCCGGGTCAAACCCGCGGATCATACCTGCCAGAAAATACCCTGTGAATGTATCTCCCGCGGCCGTTGTGTCCACGACCTTCACAGGATATGCCCTCTGGCGGAGCAGCACGCCGCCCTTACGGTACAGCGCGCCCTCGCCTCCCACGGTAAGAACGACAGCCGCGTGGGGAAAACGTTCCGCAAGCGCTGTCAAAACCGCTTCGTTTTCGTTTGCCGGAGTGCCCGACAAAAGCCCTCCCTCCGTCTCGTTGACGAACAGCACGTCCGCCAGTGCAAGCACATCCTGTGTCAGGGAACCGTCTATGGGCGAAGGATTGAACGCGACCGTCATTCCCTTTTCTCTGGCCTGTTCCATTGCATAACGGACACAGGATGTTTCATTCTGAAGCAGCAGCAGATCACCGGGGCCGTAGTCCTTTAAAAAAGCGTCCACATCCTGCGGCCGGGTCATCCGGTTTGCCCCACCGTACACGATGATACAATTCTGTCCCGCACAGGACTGGATCACGGCATGCCCGCTCACCGTTTCCAGAACGCGCAGATACGTCGTGCCGGCGCCCTCAGCCTTGAGCAGCGCGTGAAATTCCGTCGTCTCCCGCCCCACTGCTCCGGCATGCTCCACAAAGATACCCGCCCTTGCCAGCGCGACAGACTGGTTCAGCCCCTTTCCTCCTAAAAACTGGTTCTGTTCCTGTGCGCTGATGGTCTCTCCCTCGCGCACAAAGTGCGCGACTTTATACACCTTATCCAGGTTGAGAGAGCCAAAGTTCAATATTTTCACGACAGTTCCTTCTTTCCTATCAATTTGTCCGCTCCGCAGAGCGCCCTTTTGCCGCACGGTAAAAGGCAGATTCAATACCACTCCGGCGGGACGGGCGCGCCGCTGCCGAAAAGATCCGGGTCTTTTTTCAGCAGCTCCAGCGTAATGGCCAGCAGGTCTTTGCCGCGGAACAAAAGGCATTCGGCATTGCCGAACGGGACGCGCCGCAGTATATTCCTGTGAAACATTACCGGTTCAAGCTTGACGTAATGGTCCGAATTGGCGTTTTGATGGCGGCGGGACGGCACGGAAAGCAGCCGCCCGCTTTGATCGCGCACAAACAGCGGATGATGCTCTGCTGTAAGGCGGCCGGGCACGTTTGCGATCTCCTCGATGCAGTGTACGCTGGTGTTGCAGGCAAACGTGACCCCCACCATCATCACCTGCGCGTTTTGCCGCAGCAGCTCGCCGTAACAGGAGCCGGGCGCACAGGGCGTATCGAACCGCTCCTGCCCTTCTGCAAACGCCTGTGCCCGGGGCCCGTAAACGCACAGCGAATGCGTGGGGTGCAGCGTCCGCACCACGCCCTTCCGCCGCCGGAACAGATCCGGCAGAAGCCCGACGCAGGGCTTTGTTTCCCGCACGTCAAACACGGGGTTTTCATCGTTGACATTGCTCCAGGTGTGACAGGGAACGATCAGCAATCCATTTTTCATGTATTCCATCAAAGCGTCCAGCACCGTGTCGGCGCCGTTTTCCACGGGGCCGATCTTTTTCATTGAAAAATGGCACAGCAGCATGCCGTGCGGGTCTATACCCGCACGGTCCAGGTCCTCAAGCAAAGCGGCTTTCGTGATCATGCGTCATTCTCCTGTATCTGTCTTTTCCTTAGTACCTTCTGCGCGGAGCACTTCTTCCAGCCGGACATGCAGTCGGATGTAAAAGATTCCGTCCCACTGGAATTGCAGCGTGTCCACAATGGGACGGCGGCCGCGTATCCCGGCCGTAAACTTCTCGTCCAGAAGCGCTTGCAGCCCATGCCTGAAATATTCCGCCGCATCCCCGTAATGCCGCCCAAGCGCATAAGGGTCTACCGTGCCCGCAGTCTCCGCAAGGTACCTGTGCAGCACATTGGATTGATACAGCCAGTCGCTGGCAAGACGGCTCGCCATGAACTCCTCCGACCGCCGGAGCTGCTCCGGCCTGCCGCAAAAGCCATTGTAATAGCTCGCGATCACAAGCTGCGCCAGCACGACGCCAATGGTATTCTGCGCGGTGTTCCAGCCTCCCACAGCGGTCAGGTAATCATAGGTTCCGGTCAGCAGTCCCAATTCCATGCAGTCGTTTTCGCATCCATTGGCTACCGATACCTCCGCCAGGCCCACCGGACGGCCGTATTCCTCATGATAATAGCGCATATAACGGAAAAGCTCATTCAAATTCAGATGCGTGGAAAAGGTGAGGTCCTTTGTATATTGCTCGACGGATTCAATCATATGCTTTCCCGGGCTGTTTACAGCCAGCATGCAGTCGGAATCACCGGGCGCATCCAAAACTACGCCTCCCAGAGAGGTGATCTGCGCTTTTATTCCCTCCTGCAGCGGCCGGTCCTCATAGCGCGGCACAATAAACGGGCCGTACACGGAGGAATATCTTATGTAAATGCGCGGGCGGTAGTTTTTGATCTGGTTGAAAACACGGGCAAACAGCACGCTTCCCACCTCGTCGGCCCCCGGATATACGAAGACGCGGTCCGGCAGCCGAAGCTCGCGCACTCTCTTTGCAATGGCCATCTGGTCCAGCGCCGCATACCCGTACTCGGCGGTATCGTCCTTTGGGACGGTAAGCACATCGAATACACCGTCCCGCACCAGGTCCACACACGCAAGGTTGACCGCCCGGTCCACCGCGCGGCGCGCCAGAAAATCGTCCAGAACGCCGTCCGGTATCTCGCGCCGGAGCGCGGCGCATTCCCCGCGCTCCGCCTCATCCGCCTCTCCCCGCTCGGCCTTGTCCGTCAGGCATGCATAACGCCATATTTTTCTTCCGTATGACGCCCAGTAATCCGGGTCCTCCGCGGCGCTGTCATATGCCGCCACCCGCGCCACCAGATTGAACGCATGAATGGAAAGCTCCGGGTTTTTCCGCTTCAGTTCGGTGAACCGGGAGAGCGTTTCCATGCATGCCTCCAGGGGGCGGTGATGCGTTCGGGAATTGATGATATTGCCGTAAACCAGCGTATCCACGGAAAGGATGGCGTGGCTGCATTGCCCCGCATTCTCGAAAAGCCAGGCCCAGAGCGCGTCGATATCCGCCGGCTTTTTTTTGAAGCCCATCCAGCCGACGGGCGGTTCCACCAGAGCGACGTCCTCTGTCATGCCTGCCAGAAGCGCGGGGAATTCATAATTACAGGCACGTTCGTCCAGCGGAACATACAATATCCGATTCATAAAAGCACCCTTTCCGGCATCAGCCCTTTACACCCGTTACCGTGATGCCTTCGATAAAGTATTTTTGTGCAAAGAAAAACAGGACGATCATCGGGATCGTAAAAATAGCAGAAGCCGCCATCAGAATGCCCCACTGCACATAGTGCTGCTGCAAAAAAGCCTGCAGGCCAATGGAAAGCGTGTAGCTTTCCTGACGGTTCAGATACAGCATAGGACCCATAAAATCGGACCATGTGTTGATGAAAGTGAAAATAGCGACACTTGCCATTGCAGGTTTGCACAAAGGCAGCATGATCTGTGCAAAAATGCGCACCTCTCCGGCGCCGTCGATCTCCGCGGCTTCCAGCAGGGAATCCGGGATGCTCTTAAAGAACTGGCGAAGCAGAAAAATGTAGTATGCGCCGCCGAAAAACGCGGGCACCACCAGGGGCGCGATGCTGCCGATCAGCCCCAGCTTGTTCCATATCATATACAGCGGGATCAAAGTGACCTGATATGGGATCATCATCGTGGCCACGATGATCGGGAACAAATATTTTTTCCCGTTCCACCGCACCTTCGACATGGAATAGGCCACCATCGCGGAGGATATCACGGTTCCCACAACGCACAGTGCGGTGATGACGATGGTATTCCACGCATAGCGAAGGAACGGTATCTGCGTAACAGCCAGAATATAATTGTCGAAGTGCAGCTTTGTCGGAAAAATAGTACGCTGATAAACCTCTTCCATGGACTTCAGCGAAGTAAGCAGCATCCATGCAAACGGTACCAGAAAGACGACGGACAGCGCCACAAGCAGAAATACCGTGACCGCCTTTCCGCACAGCTTGCGCCGCCTGATGTTTTTGTTCGCACGCGCGAGAGAAGCATTATTCTTCACCGTAGCTCACCCACCTATCCTGCGTTTTAAAAACGACTGCGGTCACAACGGCCACAACAACAAACAAGATCCAGGCCATCGCGGACGCTTTGCCCATTTTGAAAAGGTTGAATGCGTTCTGATACAGATACAGCGCATAAAACAGCAGGGAATTTTCAGCGCCGCCGCTGACCACGTTCAGACCGCCGCCCGTGGAACTTCCGATCATCAGATATGCTTGTGTGAAATACTGAAAATTGTTGATGATCCCCATGATCAGCTGGAAAAAGATCGCAGGAGAAATTCCGGGCAGAGTGATGTAAAAAAAGCGCTTCAGAGCATTTGCACCATCGATCTCGGCAGCCTCATACAAAGTGCGGGGCACGTCCTGCAGCGCCGCCAGAAAGATGATCATAATACTGCCGACGCCCCACACGCCCATGATCAGCAGCGCAGGTTTCGTAAAACGCGGGTCGGTCAGCCAGTTGGGCTGGTACAGCCCCAGTTTCTGCAGGATGTTGTTCAAAAGGCCGTACTGCGGGTTCAAAATCCACAGCCACAGCATGGAGGATGCGACAAGCGGCACGATGCTGGGAAGATAAAAGAACGTTCGGAAAATGGGCATGGCACGCACCTTCTGGTTCAGAAGCACCGCCAGAAGCAGGCCTGCCACGAGGCACAGCGGCGTGCCCAGAACCGTCATATACAGCGTATTGCCCAGGCTTTTATAAAATTTTTCATCCTGAAACAGCGCCGAATAATTTTCAAGCCCTACAAATTTCGGCGTTTGGAACATGTTGAAGTCCGTCAGGCTGTAATACACCGACATGATAATGGGATACAGACTGAACGCCAAAAAACCAATGATCCAGGGCAGCGCGAATAAAATACCCGCCGCCGTATGATTTCTACGTTTTGAAGCTCTGCTTTTGATGGCCCTGTGTTGAAGCATGATGATATCCACCTTTCAAGAAGCTATGCAATATAACATGTGTAAAGGGGCCTTTACATGCAAGGCCCCTTTACGAACGGTTAACTGTGCATTCGTTCCTACAGAACGAACCTGTTAACAAACAGCAAATATATGCGCACCACTACTTGAACAGTTCAGAGCCCTTATCATAGATGTTTTGCAGCGCCTGCTCCGGAGTCTGCTTGAGATTGAGCGCAAGCTCTACCTCTTCCTTGATGATCGTATTGTACTCGGTGCTCTGCGGCACGTTGGGCAGGGCAAACAGATTTGGGCTGGCGGCCAATTCGGCGAACACGTCGCTGTTGTAGCTGCCGTTTACAAACTCGTCGCTCTCCAGCTGTGACAACAGCGAAGGGAATCCGCCGTGGGACACGCTCTGAAGCATCGTTCCCTCCGGGCCGCAGATGAAGGTGAGGAAATCATAGGCGCCGTCCGGGTTTTTGCTGTTGCTGGGGATATAGAACATGGACGAGCTGGCAATGCCGCGTCCTTTCAGCTCTTCATGGCCTTCCGGATAAGGAATGAATGTGCAGCCGTAATCCACATCCACCTTAAAGGTATCGTTGATGTTGGCGCCAAGCCAGTTTCCGTCCACGCGGAAGGTCTGCTTTCCAGCCAGGAAGGGGTCGGTGGGGTCCAGATATTTGCCTGCGGAACCAAATTTGGCTACGTTTTCAACGCCGAATTTCTCACGGTACATCACCGCATATTTCAAAGCCATGAGGTTGCCTTCGTTGTCGGGCGACGCAGGCTTTCCGTTTTCATCGTACCAGCCGCCGCCCAGCGCCGCCGCAAAGTTGTCTGTATAATAAACAGAGGGAAAATCCGGATAGCCCATCACGTCAATCGTTCCATCCGGATTGAGCTTTGTGGTGTTGACAGCCATCTCATACATTTCTTCCATTGTTTTGGGTGGCTCGGTATAACCTGCTTCAGCCAGCAGCGTTTTATTGTAAAACAGCGCCATCAGGTTCATGCCGGCGGGCAGCGCGTAGGTTTTCCCCTCATATTTGCAGGCTTCCAGCGTGGAGGGAATGATGTCGGACAAGTCGGTATTGTTCTTGGCAATATAGTCATCCAGCGGGAGCATGATGCCTTTCGAAGCATACGCGCCGATGTTGTTTGTAAAGTCATCCGTAATGTCGGGTCCGTCGCCGGATTGAATCGCTACCATGATCTTCTGAGAATCCGGTACGGAGAGGGCCTCCACATAATATTTGTCGCTCTGCGCGTTGTAAGCCGCCACAGCGTCATCCAAGTATCCGGCCTCCACACCGGTCCACAGATGCCAAAGCACGACCTTCTCCTTCTCTGTTTCGGGAGCTGCAGGCTCTGCCTGTCCCTCTGACGAAGCAGACGGTGCGGAAGAACTGCCGTTGGCGCCGCCGCAGGCTGTCAGCATGCCGCAGAGCATTGCACCGGCGAGGCCCAGGGCCAACACTTTTTTGATCGACCTTTTTTTCATGAAACTCAACCTCCATTTTATATTTGAATCCGGCTTTCGCCGGATCAATTTTGAGGATCGTGCTTTTCGCAGCCGAGCAAACATTTTTTTTGCCTCCGGCCCTGGATATGTACTCCGCCGGATGCGAAAACATTCGTGCCGCACTGCGGCCCCTCTCCCGCTTCCCCGTCCTCACCCGTTTGGCGAAATGGATTTTTCCGACAAAAAGGTAATTTTTTCAGCCTTGAGCGGTATCTTTTCAAATTCATTGCCATCCCAGCAAATTCAGTATACAATAGCTGATGAGGCAAATCCACGCAAAATGGAGGCAAAATTATGCAGATTCAATCAAGCTGCACAGAAAGCATCGCAGACAAGTTAAAAGTTCTGTACGAACATACCGTTTTTGAAAAAGGCGATCCATTCTTTTTATGGCCGCAGAATTCCCCCGGCAAAATGGACACCCACGCAAGGTATTTGCATTATCACAACGAACTTGAACTGGGCTGGTGCACGGAAGGCAGCGGGATATTTTTTGTGGAGGATAAGGTCATCCCATTTCAGGCTCCCTGTGCCTCGGTCATCTACCAGGGGCAGATCCATATCGCCCAGAGCAATCCCGATAAGCCCGCAAAATGGTATTTTATCAATGTCGATGAATGCATTCTCAGCGCCAAAGATGACGAATCCCTTACGGCGGGACATATCGGCGCCCCCATACTGGATGACTCCACTGCCGAGGGCCGCGATATCCTGACACTCGTTCAGATGGTGGTGGATGAATTGCAGGCCAAAAGGCCCGGCAGCCGCCCATGCGCGGAATGGCTGGTGAGAAGCATTCTATACAAGCATGCGCGTCTCTCCGACCACCGACAGGTTGCCCCTTGGCGTCTTGCCGAAGTCTCACCTGCAGTGACCTATGTTTCCAACCATTATGCCGAGCCTTGCTCAATCGAAACGCTGGCACAGCTCTGCAATATGAGCGTATCGACCCTGCGTCGAAAATTTTACAGCGCATTGGAATGCGCGCCTTCCGATTATATCCACCGCGTCCGCATCGGAGCGGCAACGGTAATGCTTTCCGCCGAGAATAAATCGATACTGGAAATATGCCACCAAGTGGGCTATATGTCCCTGTCCAGCTTCAATCGCCAGTTTCGCAAGCTGACGGGCGAAAGCCCGCGCGAAATGCGCAACCGCATGCGAAAAAAGCAGACATCCCCCCTTCCGGAGTGAGCCGGTACAAAAGCTGCGCCCAAGCCATTCAGCTAAGGCAAAAGCATCTGTCTCCGGCGTTGCTCCCCATACGAAAAAGTGCGTTTCCCGTTTGGGAAACGCACTCATTTTTTCAAAGCCTCAGAGCGCCTGTAAACAGCATCGGCCGCTCAGCAGAGCGACTGTATACTCCATGCCGTAAGCCAGCGCGTCTTCGTCCAGGCGATACCGGGCATTATGATGGGGAGCATCGCTTCCCTTTTCCGGGTTTGCCGCGCCCAGCTCAAGGAAAAAACCCGGGCACACCTGGTCGTAATAGCAAAAATCGTCTCCCGGCGCGATTGGTGAAAGCTCATGCACCGCCTGCGTGCCAAAGGTTTGCGCAATCATATTTCGCGCCCAGCCGGTCAGCGCCGGATCGTTGCGGATGGAATCGTACCCGCGCACATATTCCACCTGCACATCCGCCCCTGCCGAGGCGGCAATGCCTTCGCTGATCTCGCGGATACGCCGCTCGGCAGTGGCGCGCACCCGCTCATCGTAGCTGCGCACCGAGCCGGTCAAATGCATGCTGCCGGGTATAATATTGTAGGCCGAGCCGGAATGGGCCTGGCATACCGAGAGCACCGCCGGGTCGCTGGGCCGAAGCGAGCGGGAAAGCACGGTCTGCAGCGCAAGGATGATCTGTGCGCCGGTCACAATAGGGTCTATGCATTCCTGCGGCATGCTGGAATGTCCGCCGCGGCCGGTGATCTCGATCTCAAAACGGTCCGTGGCCGAGGTGAGAACGCCGCTGCACACGCCGAAGCTGCCCGTGGGCAGCGTGCTTGTAAGATGCAGACCGAACACCTCGTCCACACCCTTCAGCACGCCGGCGCGGATGACTTCCACCGCACCGCCGGGAGGGGTCTCCTCCGCATGCTGAAAAATAAAGCGCAGTTCCCCGCACAGCTCCTCCCGCCGGCGGCACAGCAGCCGCACGGAATTCAGCAGGATAGCCGCATGCCCGTCATGGCCGCAGGCGTGCATCACGCCTTCATTGCAGGAGCGATAATCCAGCTCGTTTTCCTCGCGGATGGGCAGCGCGTCGATGTCCGCACGAATGGCGAGGCAGCGGCCGGGCCTTCCGGTGCGCAGTACCGCCATCACACTGGTGGGTGTAGGACGGCTGAGTTCCAGCCCTTCCAGTTCGCACAGCGCCTGCTCCAGATAATCCGCTGTCTTGTATTCCCGGAAAGACAGCTCGGCATGCCGGTGCAGCCAGCGTCTGTCCTCGATGCACTGCGGCAGAAGCTCCAATACCTGTTGATGCAGATTTTTCATAGCCAACGCCTCGATTTCTTGCAGTGATCAGAAAATAAAATACAGTACCATAAGCACGCCAAGCACCCAGGCGGGCCACTGCGGGACGTACTTCGCATCGCGGTTTACAAGCGCGCGGATGACGCTGACCACCAGATAAGTGAACATGCCCAGCGCGATGCCCGCGACATAGTCGCCTTTATAGGCAGTCACCAGAAGCATGACGGCCACAGGCAAAAATTCAGAGCCCGAAAAGTCTACGTCGCGCAGCGTTTCCAGCATGGAGATGCCCACCACGATCAGCGCGCTGCCGGTTGCCGCGCCGGGAATCATGAGGAACAACGGGCTGAACAGCATGCACAGCAGGAAGAAAAACGCGGTGCTCAGGTTGGAAAGGCCCGTGCGGCTGCCGCTCTCAACCCCGGCGGCGCTCTCCGCAAAGCAGCTCACGGTGGTGATGCCGAACAGGCTTCCCAGGATGGTGGCGCTGGAGTCCACCAGGAACACCTTGCCGAAGGCCGGGAAATTCCCGTCCTCATCCAGCAGCCCCGCTTTGCCCGCCATGGCGAGGCCCGTGCCCAATGTGCCGAAGAAATCATTGATCAGCAGCATGATGATGAACGGAACAAAACTCAGTTTGAGGGCGCCGAGAATATCCACCTGGAACGCCACATTGCCGATGGATGCCAGCGCACCACGGGTGAAGATATTTTCGGGCAATACCGTAACGCCCATGGGGATACCGATGATCGTTGTAAGAACAATAGAGATCAGCAGTGCGCCCTTGATTTTATAGGTGCGGCCGTTGACCGTGATTTTGAGATACGTCAGCAGCAGGGCGATGGCCAAACCGATCAGCCCCAGCTGCACGCTTTTATCGCTGAAATTGATGAAGCTGCCATCCTCACCCGCAGCGGCCAGGCCGCTGGTATTCAGGCCAATGCTGGCAATCAGCAGGCCCACCGCGCCGCCGATACCGATCTTGATGTTTTTGGGCAGGCTCCGTGCAAACAGGTCGCGCAGTTTGAAAACAGAGATCAGCAAAAAGACGATGCCGGAAATTGCCACCGTGCCAAACGCCTGGCCGTAAGTAGCCTCGCCGCTGGCCACCATCCCGGCCACCAGGTTCGGGATAACAAGAACAGGCGCCAATGCGATGGGCGCGTTGGCGACCAGGCCCATGGCGATGCAGGAAATGGCCGTGATAAGCGCGGTGCACAGCAGCACACCCGTCAGGTCAATGCCCGGCACCGCGGACATCGCCCCGGTCATGTAGGCCAAAATATAGGCCATGGTGGCAAAGGTCGTGGCGCCGCCGATCAGCTCCGTGCCGATGGTGGAGCCTCGCTGGGAGATACGAAAGTACTTGTCCAGCTTGGTTTTCATACAGATTCCTCCAGTTTCTCAGTTGTTTTATTTATCCTGAACCGGCGCGGCCGCGCCGGTACCCGATACAAAACGATCAGATGCCAAACATCCGGCGGGCGTTTTCACGCGCAGCCAAAGCCACCTCCTGCGGGGTAACGTCTCCGCGTATCTGTGCGACAACTTCACATACGTCCGCAATCATATCCGAAGTCGCCCGTTTGCCTTCAAAGCGGGCGCTGGGTAAAAACGGAGAGTCCGTTTCCAGCAACAACCGCTCCAACGGCATCTGCCGCACCACCTGGACCAGCTCCCCCGCATTGGAATAAGTGACAGCCGGGCCGATTCCCAGCGAAAGGCCCATTTCCAGAAGCTGAAAGCCATATTCGGCACGGCTGAAAAAACGGTGGATCATCCCGGGGCACGGCAGTTCCGCCAACAGCCGGATGACGTCCTCATCCGCATCCCGGTCGTGGATGACCACAGGCATTCCCTTCCGGCGCGCCAGCTCCAGCTGGGCACGAAATACATTTTTTTGCGTCTCCCGCTGCGCGTATGTGGGACCTGCGCCATCCTCCAAATGGTAATCCAGTCCGATCTCTCCAACGGCCACACACCCGTCCTCCTCCGCCATATCGGAGATCTGCTCCAACCAGCCGGACGGCACGTTGTAGGCCTCCAACGGAAATACGCCTACACTGGCATATACTCCCTCGAACCGTTTCGCCAGGTCCAGTGAGCGCCGGGAGGACGGCACGCTCGAGCCCGAATTGACAATGGCGCACACGCCCGCTTCGCGCAAGGTACGCAGCACCTCGCCGCGGTCTGTGTCGAAGACGGCTTCATCGTAATGTGCGTGTACATCGGTGATGGAATGCAGCATAAAACAACCTCCTGCCCTGTTCAATAAATGCAAAAAAATACGGCCGCCTGCCGCAAAGCATGACGACCACAGTTACAGCACCACGCCCCGCCGGAGCATAGTCCATCTATGGATGACATAGTACCCGGTTTACGGCTGGGTGTAGAAACTGCTCTCCCTATCAGAGCATTATATGCATTTTCAGGAAAACACTTTGAATTCCTGTAATAGCATACCAAAATATGAATTAAAATTCAACGGTATCCGACAAAAAAACTCCAACTTTCCGGCATCGTCCTTTTGCCCGCCGGGTTCGTAAACAGCCGCGCCGGGAATGGATACGCAGCCTGTACACCGGCGCAGGCGCCAGGCAAAAGAGCCCGCCCGACCCCATAACCGCGCGGCAAAAGCGGCGGACAGCCTTCAGCGGATAACCTGCCGCTTTTTACAATTACACCGGCGGACTGTTGCCGGGCGCCGTCGGGAAATGCCTCAATCAAATATTCGGCATTTTTGCGGTAGGCATCATCAGCACCTTGCCCGTACCACGGTACACATTTACAAGCCCCTCCCCGGAAGCCGCTGAACCGATCAGGCTCTTACCAGACCGCTCCACCGTAAATTCAAGGCCCGCGCTCCAGGCGATCGCGTAGTTCCCGTCGATCTTCAACACATCATTTTCCAATATAATCTCTACCAATTCTTCCTTGGGGCACTCTGCCTCGATGCAAAATACGCCGCTGCCGTTCAGGCTCAGATTAAACAGCCCTTCGCCGCCGGCGACCGCCGAGGAGAAATTTGAGCGCATGACCGCTTTGTGTTTGAGGCTTGAGTCACAGGCAAGGAACAAGCCGTCGTCCAGCACCACAGAGCCGCCCCAATCGGCCGCATCCATCAGCAGGAGATGCTTATAGGTAGGTTCCAAAACAAGCATACCGCTGCCGGTATATTCCGGCTTGATCGCAGATTCCCCCGTCACCTTGCCCCGTACAGCTTTTCCGAAAAGGTCCCCAACGCCTTTGATTCCTGTGGTCGCGCTGACATTGCCCAGCATCCACTGCATGGCCCCGGCCTGGATGGTAATATTCGCATGATTCAAATCACATAGGACCTGCCGCTTTTTTACGTTCATCTGAGCACAGTAAAAAGCCGTGACAGCCGAACCCGGCGTCACGCTCAGGTCCCTTTGGTATTCAATAACGGTGAAGGGCCCTTTTTGATCAAGTGTTTTAACGTCATCATTGTCGGTAAAATTGGATACGCGATACATATTTTTCCCTCTCTTCGTTGTTTTGTTGTCTACGGTTCCGCCGCACGCCGGCTCTCAAGAGTGCTTTAATCGAAAAACCAGCTTACAGCCACAGCACTGTATTTGCACCCCTCCCTTTTACAGTGCGCGCCTTCCGATTTTCAGCATAACTTTTTTTACATCTTTTTTCAATAACGTACAAAATGTAAAATATTTTGAGTTCTTGACCAGAAAACCTGTAAACGGCCAATAACGCTATAGACCATATTTTCCACAAAACCTGCCGGAGCGCTTTATGGTATCCGCCGGAGACGCAGCTTCGCCTGCTGATGTTCCCGGAAACTGTTGAGCCCTCAAAACTGTTTGTCCTGATTTTTTGTGGCTGCCATGCAGTGTCCATGTTATAATAAGAAAAACGGGTCCGCTGCCCGTAAATCATCGAAACGAAGGTGGATACTATGTGCAAATATATCACACAAGGCAAAGCGGATGGAAACTCCTGCGGAGCTTTCACCTTGGCTTATTACGAATGGGAGATTTCCGGGCACGCCAAAGCTGAAGCCGCCGACAGGGCATACATATCTGCTCTGTATAACGACATCGTCTTTGGCTGCGCGATGCCAGGCTTTGAAAGCTATTCCAACCCCATGCTTATGATGCGCCGCTTGGCAAAGCAGGGCGCAAAACCAGTATTCCATCTCGGGGAAAACCCGCTGATCCGGCAAATGTTCGGTGTACTGAGTGCGGCCGCCAAGCAGGAAGTCGCACAAATGAAGATGTTTGGAACGCTCTGTGAAGCCGCGCTGGACGTGGAACAGGCGGCAGAATACGCCATCCTGGTGTGTCAAATGCTGGAAAATGGCGCGCCTGTAAACAAACTTCATTATGTTCTGATGAAAAAGAGCTGTGATAGGGAGCCGCTCATCCTGAACCCGTGGCACGGTGAAGCCCTCCCTCCGGCCCAACCTCTCATCCCCGGCGCATCTGTGGAACCAAGCCTTGTCTGGACAGGTGCAGCCATTGAAATTCTTCTTCCCGGCTGAACCGCAAGCGCAGCGGCAGGGAATCCAAAAGTCTAAAATCGCAGAAAAAACCGGCTGCAATTTGAATTTAAACAGTCTAAATTCAAATTACAGCCGGTTCTGATTTGTTTGACTGTTACGAAATAGATACCCACTACAAAATGAAAGTTGAACCCCCAAAATAGTGAATGAAACTATGAAAACAAATTAAATATAAAAATACAGCATAAAAAAGAAGTGAAATTTTAGTTTCTCTATTTAATTTATCGTCCGCAACATTTTTTATACTTTTTTCCACTTCCGCAAGGACATAATTGGTTTCGTCCAATTTTACCTTTATGCGTTTGATGATATTGAAACATTCGTCTCTCAGCCACTTCTTTTCCTAATTGGTAAATTTGATCCGATTCTTCTGGTTTGATATCTTGTAAGGTAAAACGTTTCAATTCTACTTTAATAAAATTTCCAACGGAGTCAAAACTTAAATCGATTAGATACCGATCTGGATCATTATTCCAAGACAAGCATGCCAATGTATACTCTCTTTTTTGAGAATCGGAAGATTCTATTACGCCTTGTTGATCAACAAAGCATGTATATCTAAGAGAATTTTCACCTACACCTGCTGCGTGTATAGGAATTTCCCGTTTTATTTCTTTTTGTCTATTTAGAACATAGTCAACCTGATTACAAAAGTCATTCTTAGCATCAGTGGAAAAATTCAAAAAATAATTTGCAATAGACGAACGTCCTTCTATAGATTCAACTTCTAAATAATGAATAATCCTAAGAAATAAATCTGGGATATTAGGTAAAGGTTTCTTCGGGGACAATTGGGGATGATATAATTTACAAAAATAATTATCCAAATCTTCACGATACCCAATAAAATTCCCAACAGATCCTGTGGGAATAATATCCGTTTGAAAACAATAGCAATTATGTTTAATATACATTCCCAAATGATCTAATTCATCATTTAACGCCAGCTTGGATTCTTGAGTAGCTAAACTTCTTTGTTGAAGAAAATGTAAAAACATTAAAGGCGAATTGAAATATTCTCTATAAACCATCAAATCATCAACAGCAATACTTATAGCATTGCTTTTTAATTGCATAAAACGTAGTTTTTCAGCTTTGGCCGCAAACGCATTGATATTGTCTATTGTTACCGACATCATAAATATCGAAGATATTTTATCCATATCTATAACAGCTTTGACTTTATGATTTTCATTGTATAGTAACGGCTGGGATTTTCCTGTCAAATAATCTTTTGTTCGTTGACACTGCCAGTCAGCTTTTTCTATTAAAGACTTATATGATTTTATATGAGCGTCAAAATCCAAAATTGGAGGGGTATAGACAAAAGAGCCTGCCTTAACTTCTACAATTATAAGAACATCATCATATAAAACAATGAGATCATTTTCGGCAGCCTGTTTCATCGAATTATTGATCGGATAATAGTTTGAACGGTACGTTAAACAATGTGGTAGAAGCGATTGGAAAATATTTTCGACCATTTTTTCGCTGGCTACTTGCTGATTATCCGACCATCTGTAATGAGGTCTTAATCGAGTAATAGTTTTTTGAATTACTCTATAAAAATTATCAATAAATGAATAGTAGTCAAAGCAATAAGAAATATTATTTATTCTGATAAACGGACGTTTAAATACTGGCAAATCTATAATAGGCCAGCCCGCAAAGGGAGAGTCATTAAAAAAATTTGTATTATCATTAAGTTTCCAAGACAGTTCTTTAATAAAGTTCTCTGGCCATTGTGTAACCTTAGCTACATCGCGTAATTGTGTCCCGAAGAATTTATTGTAAAAGTCCTCGCCTTCTTGCTTATGCTCAGCAAAAAAAGTATCTTGGTATTCAACTCCATAATTCTGAAATTCTTCAAAAATATTCTGAAATTGATTAAGAGCATCCGCCTTTCCTTGTGTCACCGAATATTGCAATCTGGAAATACCATTAATAATATCCTCCGTACCAATTCCAAATACATCTTTAAATATATCGTCGTGTTCTTTTAAAAGTTTCTTGTAGTATCCTATTTCGAATACTTGGTAGCGATTACCTCTTACTAAATGCATCATCTGTGCTTCAACTATACTTTTTAAAATGTCATCTTCTATCCCTGGAACTAAGTCTTCTAATTTTGCTCCCCAAAAAATATAGAAATTTTGTATAAGGGTGTGAAGGTCTTCGATATCTTTTAAAATTTCGTGAAACAAGGGGATCGGATCATCATCTGGATATTCAAGTGGATTACATGGGGCTGAAACTAAAACGCTTTGTATGTACTCAGTTGCTCTTGCAATGGGGATATCCTGAAAAGGCCCCTGAGATTCCGAAAACAAATTTACAAAAGTCAGTAGTCCCATGTCAGAAGAGAACGACAAAAGTCGAATAGGATCACATCTTAAGATTTTTTCTTTTATAGCAGAAATTTTCTCATTTACCTTTTGGATTTCCTCGAAATATTTTGACTTTAAATATGCAGTTAACTGTTTATGCTGATTTGACGACATATTATTTTTTAGCACGATATGTTTACCAAAACGAGCTAATTCAGCTAAACCATTATTAAAGTACTCATCAGGAGCTATTCTTTTCATTGTTCTTCACCTACCTAATTCGACCATGACATAAAGCTAACAGTTATCTCGTGATTTGTACTTATAAATTTTCGATTTGTTCTTTGTCATAGCTCTGCTTTTTTATCTTCACCATTTACTTGTAATAAACTTTCATCCCACAATGGTTCATCTTCTGGAAAAACTTCATCGTGGGTTTTGAAATACGCCTCTCTAATTACATCTATCCAATGGTTAATATTTTGCATTTGAATGATCGTATCACTCTCTGGAAAAAGAGTAAAAAACATAGCAGAAATCTGAGCAAGAGAAATTGCAGAATGTTCTCCTGGTGTTGTAATTCCATAGTCACTTCGCCCTACGGGTATCATGGGATGAGTCCCCATATTGCAAAGCCTACCAAATGTACCTTGAGGTGAAGCGTGAACAGTTTTATTTGCAAGGTCATATTGCCTTTTCCAAATGTCTGAATTAATATCGCAAGCTTTTTGTATATCATTAAATGTAATGTGTTTTTTCCTTGTTGAGAAGATTTTACTTTCTCTTGCCCATTCGTATCGATCATCGGTTTCTGATGCTTCATAAAACTTCTTTGCAACATTTTCTCCATATTGTATGATAAACGAGCTTATAATGGACAACTCATACATGGAGCGCCAGCGAGCATATGCTCCATCCGCAAATCCATTTTTCATCAAAGTAATTATTTCAAGAAATTCCTGCAAAGCCCGTCCGTGAATATGTTGCATTACGATGTATGTCCAGTATTTTGATTGGAATTGATCTTTAGGTAACGATTCAACATATTCTGAATATGACTCTGCGACTTCTAAAGTCATAATGTACATTGCTTCAGAAGCCACAAATGCACGATACCATTTTTGCTCTTGGCGAGCTATAAATTCTTGTTCATCTGCCCGAAATCCCATAACTTCTTCAAACATAGTGGCTTTCATAAATGAAAAAGTATCTTTTTCTGCATCTTTCATCATATCATTAAACAGTTCTTGAATATCCAAGGACTTGAAATGATCCAAAATTTTTTTAGCTTCCTCTTCTATTTCGGCTTTACTTATTTCTTCTTCTAAAGTGGATTTTAGGGTTTTTGAAAAAAGTTCCGCAAGGCTTTCAGTCCGTGACATAATAATTTTCCTTTCACTCTTTCCATCACTTGATATCTGATTCAATTCTTAACTCATAAAATACTTCAGTACCTCATATCGAAATTGCATATTATTCCACATTTCAAAATCGCAAGCAATGAAAAGGTGCGCCATTGTATCATAGTTTTTGCCCCGCTTGGATTCAAGTCCGATAGCATTCACAGTTTCAATTCATCCTCTTTGGAGCCAGTGTATAGAACGGCGCTCGAACATTTTTCAGTAGCTTTTGAAAAACTTCCTCATTGAATTTCTTGTCGTTATTGCGCTCCCATTCTCCGAGAAACTCAATCGTATTTCTGCCGCGAAGCCAACTTTGAATCAGATAACTCGAATTGTCTGGTTCAAACCTTCTTGCAATATCTGTCAGTGATATAGGCTCATTCGTCAAACGTAAATATTTGTGTACTGTGTATTCCAGAAATATATTATATTAATTATACTACAAATCGCCATTTTTCTCAACGAGAAAAGCAGGTACAGCGAAAGACCGACAGCACATGGTCTGCAAACATTTCTCTGTACCTGCTTTATTAGACAAGAGACTGTGTAATCTCATATCCACCTACAAATCGGATACAGATTTCCTCTTTGGATAGGATAGTAATCTGTTCAATGATGCGGTAGGTTAGAGCATCGGAGTATTCATGAATGGTGATGTCATCCGCAGAAATCATCCGTATAATTTCCTGCACCTTGGAGGTTCTGTTTTTGTTTTGCTCAATGGCTTGTTCCGCACGCTTTTTTAGTTGTTTCAGTGAAAGAAGCTCATCATTAGCCTGTTGGAGTTTTCTTCATCGCCAGCAAGGAGGAGTAGCCGATCAAACTCTCGATTCATTTCAGCTATTTTATTCTGTATGACGATAGGATCGGCACCTGTTTCTGTGACTGCGAAATTTACCAAGTGTTTTGTAAACAAGAGGTGACTTCTTCTTGATGGCTATTTAATAGAGCGTTAAGCCCTACCACTATAGCCTTATGCAATGCATCTTCAGGAATACTGAGAGAGTCTTTGCAGAATTTCTTTCCGAATTCCAAGCGGCTGATACAGCGCCATACAATTTGCTTGCGTCCATGAATGTTCCAAGTCACCCGCCGGTAATAACAGCCGCAGTTTCCACATCCCAACCGTTCGGATAGTGCATATTGACTGGTGAATTTTCCCCGGTTGGTTTTAGAATGTTTCTGAGTGACGGGGCGTTTACTTTTTCTTCTTGCAATTTCTTCCTGAACTTGATGGAACATTTCTCTTGTGACAATAGCAGGGTGATTGTTTTCTATGTAATATTGAGGTAATTCCCCATTATTTTTCTGCGGTTTACCTTCTAAAAAATTAGCAGTAAAGGTTTTTTGCAGCAGTACATCACCCATGTATTTCTCGTTCTGAAGAATGCGCAGAATAGCCTGCGTTGTCCATTCTTTTTTCCCAGTAGCGGTAGGAAAGCCTTTAGATTCAAGTGTTTCTTTAATCTTGCTCAGGCTATCTCCATTTAAATAATTTTGAAACATCATCCGTATCGCATCGGCTTCCTCTGGAACTATTTCAGGTTGTCCATCTGTGCCCTTTCGGCAACCTAAAAAACTGGTATATCGGAAGGAGAATTTTCCCTGTTTGTATCCCATTCGCTTTCCACGAGCGACATTAAGGCTGATGGATTCGCTCTCTGCCTGAGCAAAGGAACTCAGACAGGTTAAAATTATTTCGCTGGTCATATCCGCAGTATTGATTCCCTCTTTTTCAAAAATCACTGGAATACCAAAACTTTTTCAGCATTCGAACATGTTGAATACATTCCAGCGTGTTTCGAGCAAATCGGGAAATGGATTTTGTCAGAATTAAGTCTATTTTCTTTTTCTTACACAGTTCTATCATCTCTAAAAACTGGGTACGTTTTTTTACATGAACACCGAAGATGCCGTCATCTGCAAAGATCTTAATCAATTTCCAATTGTCAGGGGAATTGATTTTATTATAACTAAATGAAAAAGCCGTCTGATTTACAGTCATAAGCTGTACAAATAGTAATCTCTGTTTGATGTTTATCTAAACCCGACAATATACTTCACGCCATTTTCGATAGAAAAATCGTATCTACCTCTATATTCCATTATAGCAGAAGCTGCTCAACCTCATATCCACCCACAAACCGTATTTGAATCTCCGTCTTTGATAAAACAGTTATTTGCTCAATAAGCCGGCAGGCCAGAACATCGGAATATTCGGTAATTTCCATATTCTCTGCTGAAAGCAATTCCATAATCTCCCGCACTTTGGCCATTCTGTCTCTGTTTCGTATATTTTGCTGCTCAGTATGCTTTGCCTCTTGCTTCAAAGAAAGTATTTCATTATTGACTTTCTGGAGTTTTTTCTCCAAGAAAACATTTTCTTCATCACCGATCAATAAAAGGAGACGGTCAAATTCACGATTCAGCTGATCCAATTTGTTTTGTACGGCAAGAGGACTTGTCGCCGCATCGTCGCACCAATAATTTTCTATTGTTTCTTGTAAGCAACTTGCAAGTTCCTCCTGACTCCCATCCAACAGGCTTTGAATACTTTTGACGATTGCTGCATGCAGTGCTTCTTCTGGAATGCTCGGGGAGTTTCCACAATATCTTTTGCCAAACTCCAAACGGTTGATGCAGCGCCATACAATTTGCTTTCGGCCGTGAATATTCCATGTCACCCGACGATAATAACAGCCACAGGTTCCACAGACCAGGCGCTCAGAAAGTGCGTATTGACTGGTGAATTTCCCCCGATTTGTTTTTGATTTCTTTTGGGATGCCGGTCTTTTACTCTTTCTACGCGCAATTTCTTCCTGCACACGATGAAACACTTCTCTTGTGACGATAGCTGGATGGTTATTTTCAATGTAATACTGTGGCAGTTCTCCATTATTTTTTCTCGGCTTCCCCTCTAAAAAATTTGCTGTAAATGTTTTTTGCAGCAGAACGTCTCCCATATACTTTTCGTTCTGAAGGATCCGCAATATTGCCTGTGTGGTCCATTCTTTTTTGCCCGTTGCCGTAAGAATCCCTTTGTTTTCAAGAGCTTCCTTGATTTTAAACAGGCTGTCACCATTTAGATAGCTTTGAAACATCATCTGTATCGCATCTGCTTGCGCAGGTACGATCTCCGGTTGCCCATCAGCGCCCTTTCTATATCCTAAAAAGTTTGTATAGCGGAAAGAAAACTTTCCTTGTTTGTACCCCATCCTTTTTCCTCTGGCTACGTTGAGACTGATCGATTCACTTTCTGCCTGTGCGAAGGAGCTCAGACATGTCAAAAGCATCTCGCTGGTCATATCGGCTGTATTGATTCCTTCTTTTTCGAAAATCACAGGGATCCCGAGAGCTTTTAGCATTCGAACATACTGAATGCATTCCAAGGTGTTGCGTGCAAACCTCGAAATAGATTTTGTCAAAATTAAATCGATCTTCTTCTTTTTGCACAATTCTATCATCTCTAAAAACTGCGTCCGATTTTTCACATGTACGCCAGAAATCCCGTCATCCGCAAAAATTCCTGCCAGAATCCAATTATCATGAGAAGCAATTTTGTTTGTATAGTATTCAACTTGAATTTCAAAACTGCTTTGCTGCTCTTCTTCCTCTGTACTCACACGGCAGTAGGCTGCAACACGGAGGTTCTTTTTCAATTTCCGTGCATCTCGTAAAAATGGGTTTGCAGGGATTTCTCTTACCACTTTGGACTTCATACTCATTTTCCTTTTCGTTCAGGATAAATTTGCCCGTTGATAAAGCAAAGCTGGACTTCTCCCATAGGCGACAGCAAAATATTTTGTATGCTCTCTTTTACCAGTTCTGTATTGATTTCTTCCAACTCCGTACTCTGTTCATAAAGCTGATGCAATCTCAAGGTGTCCGGATCATACCGGAGCGTTTTCAAATTTTCAAACTGCGTTTGAGTCCTTTCAAAGATCAATGGAATAATTTCTTCTACTGTCGTGGTTCGGCATTCCATAGCACGGCATATGTTCTGTGTCAGTTTTCCGATCTGCAATGAAATACTGTTTTCCCGCTCCGATGTATTTTTAAAGATATCTGGATTCTGTATGCAATCGTTCATATACGAAAATACCGCTTCAATCAAAACTTCATTTTGTATCGGCCCTATCCGAATTCCGCAGGAATGACACCTCCAATATATCTTCCCGCGTGTACCAAGGTCCATTTTCAATTTTGAATGACAGCGGGCGCAGGCCATATATTTGCGTATATCACCAATCCCTGAGAGTGGCGTTTGTGCTTTCTGTTGACGGAGTTTCAGAGCCTTTGTAAAAATATCTCGGTCGATCAACGCCGGGAATCCGTCTTGTCCACAGTACTTGGCATTTTCTAAAATTCTTCGTACCATATGCTTAGACCAAATTCCGCTTGTCTCACTATACGGAATTCCCTTCAACTGTAATTGGTTGGCGATGCTCTGCAACGCATCTCCATTCATATACGAGATAAATATATTGGAAACCAGTTTGCTTTCTTTCGGATGAATTGTGATTTGCCCCTCTTGCATCTGGTAACCAAAGGGGAGATATCGTTGTTTTTTCACGCTCTACCGATCCTTCTTTAACAGCAGCCCGTTGAGCAGCTTAAATGAAAAACACTGTTGACCGACCTCTATCTTCTCAATCATAGATAGAAAAATCTTCTCGTCAAATTGGGACAATGGCTCTGCTTTCTCCAGCAGAGCAAGGATATAATTTGTCTTCTCTAACACCTTATCCACATTGCTTTTATTGGAAAACTGTTTGGCCTCACTGCGAAGTACATTCAGTTTTTGGCTGATCCGAGTTGTGCGCTCAATAAAAATCGAGTCGTCAATACATCCTCTTGTCCGAAGCCGGGCCAACGTGTGATATTGCCTCATAAGTTCAACCATCTGTTTGTCAATTGACATCAAGCGTTCATCTGTCCCTTTCTTTGCTTTTAATCTTTCCAAGTCCGAAATCAACGGTTTAAAAACCTTCTCCTGATGTTCCAGCAGTTTATTGAACAGATGCAAAAATGCCCGATAGACGTCTGCTTCTGAAACAGGCATCATCGGGCATTGCGCTTTATCTTTATAATGTTTCCTGCAAATCCAGGTTCCAGATGCAGACCGCCTTTTAAAAACGGAACCGCAATCACTGCAAATCATTCTCTGGCTGAGAGGATATTCCTGCCGCAAGGAGCTTGTATGATTCTTTTCTTGGATGAGCTGCTGCGTCCTATCAAAATCCAGTCGGGAAATGATTGCGGGGTGGCTGTTTTCAATATAGTATTGGGGAAGTTGTCCAATGTTTTTTTGCAGCTGTAACGGCAACTCATCCGGAGTGAATTTTTTCTGGACCAATGCGTCGCCTACATACTTTTCGTTTGTAAGAATATATCGCACATGATAGACGTGCCATCCTTTGGACTCCCACCGCTTCGGTGATTTACGCCGATTAAGTTCATGCACCAATTCTTCAAGGCTCATGCCGGCCAGATAGCTACAAAAAATGAAATGCACGACTTCCGCCTCTGGTGGAAAAATCTCCAAGGTATTACCCTTTAATATATACCCATACGGCGCACGGCATGTCAGAAAATCTCCACTTTGCATTCTCTTTCGAATACTCCATTTTATATTCTTGGAGATTGAAAGTGATTCTTCTTGTGCAGCCGACCCCAAAATACTGAGAAGCATTTCACTTCCCATATTTCCTGTATCAATGTTTTCTTTTTCAAACTCTATTGCTACGCCCAATAACTTTAACTCCCGAGCGGTTTGGATACAGTCCAACGTATTACGGGCAAATCTTGAAATCGACTTAACGAGTATACGGTCTATTTTTCCGGCTCTGCAATCTTCGATCAAACGCTGGAAATCCGTGCGCTTGTCTGTAGCCGTGCCTGTAACAGCTTCATCTGCATATAATCCTACAAACTCCCACTCATACTTTGATTGGATGTATTGAGTATAATACTCTACTTGTGTAATAAAAGAATTCAACTGATCAGCTGAGTTGCTGCTCACTCGGGCATAGGCAGCAACCCGTATTTTTTTCACCTGTTCGGGGAGCGGTGGTATGACTCTGACCTGCGGCACTTTTGTCACTTCCTTCCCTGCCGGACATCTTTTTTGTCACACCAACATTATCATGATTGGGCCGGGATAGCTATTACAACAATCACTAAATATTGAGCCGCAAAACACCGTACTTTTCGGCAACAGCAACATTTATCTGTTGGCAAATTTCCGGTGAAAGTATTTTTTGTTCCAGAAGTTTTTTCAACATAAAAAACGCCATGCAGTAACAAACTTCCGCAACGAGATATGCGGCAGGTGTGTTGTTTTTCGTGTCATTTGTCTCGTTCACCACGGAACTATCCCCCCTTTAGACATCGCCCGCTGTTGCAGCGGCTGCGACAGCCCTTTGATGTACAGTTCATAACGCACATCGGACTGTGTGCAAATTAGAACAGCGCCGTGATCCTGCAAAAACTCCAGGACACGCAGCGCCGTACTGTATTCATGACTCAGCCGGCCAATATCTTCTACCAAAATCCCATTGGCAAGCCCCTGCCGTACTGCGCTCTGTGCCTCCCGCAATCCCATGCGGGCCAGCGTCCTGCCCGTGCTCATGTCCTGCGATGTCCCCACAACAGTCCAGTGGTTGCGTTCCGCATCGGCCAGCAGCCCTTGCATCTGCTGAATCAAAACGCTGGGGCGAGATGAACTGCTGCGGGCATATGCCCAAAGTTTCAATTCATGTTCATCCGTCAACTGTTGTTGATGCATTGTACCAACTCCATATATAATGTATGTTAAAGAAAAACTTTCACTGCTGAAAATATTCCAGTGTCTTCCGTTCCCGGATGAATCGGGCCACATCCTCTAAACTGTCCGATAGCCTACACTTTGGCAGGGCTTCCAGCACAGCCGCATGGTACCGCTGCCCCTCGGCTGCCCGCCTGTCTAAAACCGCCACGACGCAGGTATCTGTTTCCGTGCGGATTGCCCGTCCAAATCCCTGTCGCAGCTTACTTTGCATGTCCGGCAGCACCACTGCACGGATATATTCCTGCAAACTGTGATACTGCTTCCGCTCCGCCTCACTGACCGGGTCCGGTACGGGGAACGGCAGGCGCGCGATCACCAGCAGCGACACCATATCTCCGGGAAAATCCATCCCTTCCCAACAAGGCCCCGCTGCAAACAGTACTGCATTGGAAAGGTTCTTGAACAGTCGGACGGCCTGATGTCCGTTCCGCCACGCCTCCAGTAATGGAAACGGCAGACGGTTCTGCAAATGCGTATGCACTTCTCCCATCAAGCTGTACGATGTGAACAATACCAGCGCATGACCATGCGTGGCTATGATCAATTCTTCAATGCGTCGGGCTAGGTACTCCGCTTCTGTCCCGATTCTGCTGTCCGGCATATCTTTCGGAATGTACAGCAGGCAATTCCGCTCATAATCAAACGGCGACAACGCCACAAATTTTTTTGTTCGGCCACACTGTTCCAATCCCAGCATCTGTTCGGCCCGCGCAAAGTTCCCGCCTGTTGCAAGCGTACCGGAGGTAAGGATCGCCGGTCTGCCGGACGCCCACAGCGCCCGCGCAAGCTGCACGGGAGTTTCCCGGCTGGCCGCGCAGAGCGCCGGCGTACCAGAATGGCTATATTGAATGTACAGAACATACCACGGGTCCTGGTTTCGGAACAGTTCAAGCGTATCCCCCATTCCTTCCAGCTGGTGGAGCAGCCATCCCGGCAGGTACGGGGCAAGCTGAACGGCTGTTTGCCGCAGACAGGCGATGGTAGCGTCCAGCGCGCGGGTGCGCTCCGGAGTGAGCTCAAATGCAACACTCGTTTCTTCCTGCTGATGCTCCAGGCGCGAAAGGCTTGCCATAAGCACCGCCTGCTTTTCAGCCAGCCGTTCTGATATGGAAACAAAGCGCTCTCTTCTCAGCGCTTCGCACACTCCGCGCATATCCTCCCACGATACGCTCCGGCTGTATATCTGGCGTGCCGCCTCCGGCAGCTTATGCGCTTCGTCCACCACCAGAACATGGTGCTCCTTTAAAAGAGGCCGCAGTTCCTGCTGGCGGTGTACTGCGTCGGCCAGCAGATAATTGTGGTTGCAGATTTGAATCACAACTTCCGCACCGCGTGATTCCCTCAGATATTGCTGATACCGGCAAAAGTCCCGCATAGTACAGTTCCGCGGACACATGGGCGGTACACATACATGACGGCGGTCAAAGCCCGAAAGGCCCGGCGCCTCGTCCAGGTCATATGTTTTTTCCAAAATTCGAAGAGAAGCCGCCTGCCGTCTGCTGATATTTGCTTTTGTGCGCACCTGCGCCGTGCGCTCCGCAAGTCTTGCTTCGCATACAAACCGCTCTTTTCCTTTCCGTACTACTGCACAGATCGGGTGTTCCAGTATCCCCGCCTGCAAAAGCACACGCGATAGAAATGGGATGTACTCGCTCACGATTGCCCTCTGAAGAGTAATGCTGGATGTGGAGATTACCACTGTGCCCGGAAGATGTACAGGACGAAATCGCTGCCACAGCAGGCATGCTGTCAGATAGGCGTGCGTTTTCCCAATGCCTACGCCTGCATCACAGAGTGCGATTTTCCCCTCGAACAGTGTATCCAGCATTTCATGGCACAGCATGATCTGCGCTTCCCGTATCATAAGGCCGTGTTCGGGCAGCAACACCCGAAAGATATGATCCACCATGGCGTGTGCCTTTTCAAAAGACGTTTGTTGTTCCATACAGCATTTCTCCAGTCTCATCCGCCGTTGACGGCAAACGGATGCGGCGCAGAGTCCCGCTCTGCGCCGCACCGATCTGACGCCAACGACAGCGTCGTTTTCATCGTCTGATTTGATTTTTGTGCCGTATTTGCAGCTCGCCCCCCGTACACATGGGAACACGACTGGTGATGATGTCCGCTTGCATCCGCTCACTGGCTCCCCAGGGGTCTTACTGATTACAACCCAAAGTCGGCCACCCGGTCTGTTGTGCCGGGCAACTGGTGTGTCACATCCCTGTTCCATAGTCGTGGCGAAAAAGCCCGCTCCGGCTTTTTTTCGGGCAAAATGGATCGCTCGGTGCAGACCACAGCACCACCGTCCTCCATGGAAGGCGGCAGTGTTGCGGTCTGCACGTCATGGCGTTTTCCCCGGTGTCGCTCGTATGGACGGGAACGTACCTGCCGTGCTGGTATACGGTTGTCAAGCTACAGATGAACTCCAGAATTTCCGTCGTTCATCTTATAGCCAGCGGGAAAGGACAAAATATAACGCACATTAAAAATATTTTTTCAGTTTTTTCCGGAGCCGATAAATGCGCATGCTGACCGCATACTTATCTAGCCCCACTGCATGGGCAATCTCTGAGTCGCTGTACCCCTCCATCCTCATAAGTAAAATTTTCAGTGTGAGCTTGTCTACCTTTTTTAGGACTTCAAAAACCTTTTGATTTTCAATACTGTTTAATAGATCATCAATATTTTTTAGTTCTCTGGCAGCTGTTTCTGGAATCTCCTCAACATCTTCATCTGTAAAAGACTGCCATTCATAAAAATTCCTTTCCGCCTTGAACTGCTGCCAGTCGTATGTATGCAGGCGCTGGATGGTATCCTCATCCATGCCCAGCTCCCTCATCTGCTTTTCTTCTTTCTCTTTCCAATTGAGCCATTCTATTTCTGCTTTTCGATGGTTGTATGCCATCGTTTTTTCCTCCAGTCGATTTGAAATATAAAATTTCAAATCGCTACTGGCGGAGAGCGGCAGCCATGCATTTTATGCCACACCAAAAAAAATAAAAAACGGACGCAATCCACTTTCGTGATTACGCCCGTTTTTCGATGTTATATTTTTCTATAACCTTATCGGTAATCTTTGATATTCACATTGATTTCTTACCGATTCGGTTCTGATTTGCTTTTTATTGTATTTCATACGTCCTACGCGCGATCCCCAGTTCTTCATTCGTTGGAATAACCCGAACACAGACAGCGGAATCTTCGGTAGAAATAACACCTTCTCCGTGGCAATCTTCATTCTTTTTCTCATCCATTCTGACGCCGATGGGCATCAGTTTTTCACACACCATGC